>OBYR01000127.1_pt1 | contig 88746 bp, 64 predicted proteins | sample 1495491 | NCBI WGS metagenome assembly OBYR01 (sample SAMEA2580206, study PRJEB22360) | human gut metagenome | biome: human gut; feature: human-associated habitat; material: faeces | place: Denmark | collected 2008/2010 | reverse complement strand
TTTCGATAGCTATGGGAAAGCCTTTCGACAGCTATCGAAATATCTTACCACAGCTATCGAAAGGTAAACTGTTTGAGATGTGAATCGGATTTCAATACATTTTTTAAAGATTTTGCATAAGATGTTTTCCTATCTTTGTCCCATATCATTATCAATTAAAACTTAATTCTAAAATGGAATCAGTAGTGAAAAGAGTAGCTGCAACAAGTTTGTTAGCCTCTTGTGCAGTATCATTAGCTCTGTTTACCTCTTGCGCAGGTGCAGAACAAAACACACTTACTCCCGAAGAAGTGGCCGGTGGATGGCAACTCCTTTTCGACGGAAAAACACTCGATGGGTGGAAAGATTACAATGGAACAACCCTCACACAGCCATGGCATGTCGTTGACGGATGTATCCAGGCAAAAGGTGACGGCAGCGATGCCAGCGGTTATATTGTAACCGATAAACAGTATGAAAACTTTGAATTGTCATGGGACTGGAAACTATCAAAGGGAGGTAACAGCGGTATGCTTTACCACGTTGTAGAACGTCCTCAGTTCGCTGTGCCTTATGTCACCGGTCCGGAATATCAGTTGATCGACGAACCTAATTTCCCGGAACCACTGGAAGAATGGCAAAAACTGGGCGTAGACTACGCTATGCATTTGCCAGACAAATCTAAAATGAAAGTTAATCCGCAGGGCGAATGGAACAATTCTAAAATTGTATTTGATAATGGTCATGTAGAACATTGGCTGAATGGTCAGAAGATTTTGGAATTCGAAGCATGGACCGACGATTGGTATGAAAAGAAAAACAGCGGAAAATGGGCAAACGCTCCTGAATATGGTTTAGCTAAAAAAGGTGTTCTTTGTTTGCAGGACCATGGTTATCCTGCCTCTTTCCGTAATATAAAGATCAAAGAACTTCCGCGCAAAAGCAAAGAAGTAAACCTTTTCAATGGAGTCGACCTGAAAGGTTGGGAAGCATACGGAACTGAATTATGGTATGTAAAAGACGGTTTGCTGATCTGCGAAAGCGGTCCGGATAAGAAATATGGCTACCTGGCAACACGCGATTATTATGATGATTTTGACCTGACTGTTGAATTCAAACAGGAAGCAGACGGTAACTCCGGTGTATTTATCCGTTCTTTCATTGAAGAAGATGTAAAAGTCAACGGATGGCAAGTTGAAGTCGCTCCTAAAGGACACGATACCGGTGGTATCTATGAATCATACGGACGCGGATGGTTAGTCCAAATTCCGGATGAAAAAGAAACTATCCTGAAAGAAGGTGACTGGAATACCATGCGTATCAAAGTGCAGGGCGATAACGTACAAACCTGGTTGAACGGCGAAGAAATGGTAAACATCAACGATGAGAAAATCGGTGCCGGACAAGGTCGCATCGCTTTACAAATCCATGATGGCGGTGGCATCAAAGTGCTATGGCGCAACCTGAAACTGAAAACGTTATAATCCATACTAATAAACACAAAAATCCCCGACAGAATATTCTGCCGGGGATTTTTTATTTTTATCATCTACGTCCATGTCCCTTTTTACGAGGGCTATCCGCTTTTTTCTGTTTCTCCTGATATTGTTTGTACTGTTCGTCTGTCAGAATCTTCTTTATCTGAGCATCTTTTTCAGTACGCATAGCTGTCATTTTTTCCCGCATCTTTTCACGGTCTTCTTTGACAGATTCACGTTCTTTCTTCATCTGCTCTCTAAAGTCAGCTTCCACCTTACGATATTCAGCTGCTTGTTTATCATCGAGTTTCAATTCTTCGATCATTTTCTCACTACGTTTGGAAGGATCTCCCTTCTTTCCCTGGCGATCACCGCCCTGTGCAAAAACTGTTGCTGTACTAATCAGGATAACCAAAAACAATCCTATTACCTTCTTCATAAACTACTACTTATTACTTAAATTAATATTTAACTGTTTGTGAAGCGCTTCGATATAATAGACTTTGTTACATGGAAATAGTTTAATCACTTTGAAAAATATTTTTTTTATTCAACCGGTCCGATCACCAGTCCTTCGGCCGTCCATTTATTGACAAAATGACCGAGAGAATTCAAGAATCGGTTGAAATCTTTCTTCTCCGTCCCCGTCCATCCGGTTTCAGCATAGGCAGCAATACGCGGATAAATTTTCTGATTCATACTTTCGACCGTCGGAATAAATTCACTCCACATCTGGCAACCCAGTCCCAACACCTTACCCTGTTCTTCTGGAGATAATCCTTCGGGGATCGGATTGAATGAATAAGCCTTGGATAATGGGATCGATTTATAATCATAATCGATATAAGTATATATATGATAAGAATTTACAATGTCATATCCTTTGTCGATCGCTTTCTTGATAAGTTCGGGATCCCCTTTCCAAAAGTGAACGATAGTACCTTTAGCAAGCTGTTGATCAACATCTTTCGTATCTTCGGCAGACTGATATTCATGCAATTTATCTCCTGTAATTTCGTTCCATCCCATCATTTTCTTACCTTTCGCCGCAAGCATATTTGAAACTTCATTCGTAAAATAGATCTGTAGTTCCGCAGGCGTTTTCAAACCTTTCTTAGCCATATAACTACGTATAGCAGGAGATTCTTTCCATTGGTTATATTTTACTTCATCGCCACCGATATGAAATACCGGACTAGGGAACAAAGCGATAACCTCATTCGTCACATCATCCAAAAACTCCATCACACGGGGATCGGAAACATTCAAAACGTCATAATGCACACCAAACTTACCTGGGACTTTGATCTGTTTACCACTTGTACCCAACCAGGGATAAGAAGCAATAGCGGCACTGGCATGTCCCGGCATGCTGACTTCCGGTACAATCGTGATATGCCGTTTAGTCGCATAATCAACGATTTCCTTTATATCTTCCTGCGTATAGAAGCCTCCATGCGGCTTTCCATCATACACATCACTTCCAAAATGATTAATTTCCGAAGAATCGCGGAAAGCACCGATCTCCGTCAGTTTCGGGTATTTCTTAATTTCAATTCTCCATCCCTGATCGTTGGTAAGATGCCAATGGAAAACATTCATTTTCAACCCAGCCATTTCATCCAGCAGATCTTTCACGACTTCTTTCCCTTTAAAATAGCGTCCTTCATCCAACATAAAAGCACGCCATGAAAAAGCCGGATAGTCAGTAACTTCAGCTCTCTGAACCAGATATTTTCCGTCTTTCTCTTTAATAATTTGACGCAGTGTTTGTACACCATTCAGTATACCGGCAGAAGAATTAGCCTTGATATTTATTTTACCGGAAGTAACTTCCAGCTGGTAACCTTCCGGTTTATCCGGCAAAACTGTCGGATCGAGCATCAGGTTAATGTCTCCTTTCCCTGAATCTTTAAGGGTTGCTTCCACAGAAAAGTCAGAGGAAAGAACCGCTTGTAACAATTGAGCTTCATTGTTCAAATCACCGGAATAAGAAATAGCCGGATCTTCCCCCATCTTGAAAAAGCCCGGTGTGTAACTGATTTCCTGAGGTTGCGGAATAACCGCATACTCTTCAACGGGTGGAGCCTGGCAGGCACAAAGAAGCACTAAAAACAATGAGATTAACAAGTTTGTTTTCATAGAATTAAATTTAATACTGGACAATAATTAATCGCACCTTCAGAATAAAATTCTTTATTCAACAATTTTACAAAGATAAAATATTAATACAGATACTCAAAAACGAAAAACTGGAATGTCAAATAAACATTCCAGTTTTTACAATTCATCATAAAGTACAAACGATTAAACAATTCCTTAAATACTAAAATATCTCATTTGTTACCTTATTGAAATAAGTTATGCATTCCCTTATATCAGAAATAGAATTTTCCCAGTTATATTCATATTCAATCGAGAATATCCCTTTGAAACCTTGCGCCTTCAGTTCCTTCAACATGCCTTTAACATCAAGTATACCTGTCCCCCAGATCACATCGTGCTGCCCCTCTTCTCCAACCTTTTTTATTGCTATATCTTTAAAATGAAGGGATATAATGCGCCCACTCAGTTTTTTCAGACATTCTGTCTGATCAAGTCCTTCCCTGCGCCAATGTCCAACATCGGCACACGAACCGAGTGAACGGCTACGGAAAGAGATAGCCTGTAATAAATTCTCTGGTTTCCAGTAATCAGATGGTTGAGGATGATTATGTACTGATATGTTAATGTCGTACTGTTTCGACAATTTTTCTACCAAATCCCAGTCATCGAGTGCCGGTTCACAGGTTATAAACTCCATTTCCATCGCTCTAGCAAAACGAAACATTTTTTCCCAGTCGGAGGATTTTTCAGCAACATATACGCCGGTTCCAACAATTTTTATTCCTTTAGAAGCGGCCAGTTCTTTCAACTCCCTTTGAGTTTGGGTATCCAAATCAAAGTCGAACACCAGGTCACCCCACTTACCTCCCAACTTGTGCCCAGGATATACTTCTATATATTTCAAACCTAATTCCTGTGTTTTATCGAATGCTTCTGCCAATGAGAACAGATGAAAACTATACGATTGCATCCCCAAACGCCAGCCGTTTTTTTCTGCTTTAGTCTGTGCTTGCACGGAAATGAAGAATAAACCACAAACCAGAAACAATAACATATTGAATAATCGCTTTTTCATGATTGACTTATTTTTCTCGAATTATTTAGGCATATCCGGTAAGGAAAAACCATTGCTATAAGTGTGCCTGATCCATTCGTTTGCCATTTCTGCTGCATTAAATTCAGCAAAGCGGCGGTCGAAACGAGGATCACCGTCTATTACATTGAAATCATCTACCGTAACGATCTTTATTTTGTCTGTAGAAGAGATATTGGTAAAGCGCATATTCTCTCCGTCCCATTGCAATCCACGGTGTAATCCTTGCAATCCAGATAACCGTACAGCCAGGACTCCCATCACAACCATTTCATTGAACGGACCGGAAAACTGAAAGTTGGAAGAAGCTTCCGTTCGGTTTTCAGGAGATTCTTTACATGCACGTATCCAATCCTGTTCGTGGGCATTTGTCGACCAAATATCTCCATTACCACCTTTAATCCTGGCAATAGTAGGTTTAGGCTGATTAAAATGTTCCATATCGGAGACAGGTAATAAAGTCGGATTCATCCCGTAACAGCCTGTCATGATTTTACCTTTCGTACCGATAAAGATAATACCTCCGTTTTCATCACCCATCATTTGTCCGTCTTTCAGCTCTTCCGGGCGAGGCGGCATCAACCCTCCATCATACCAGTAAACTTTTACTTCCGGCATTTTTACATTTCCTCTTGCCGGACGCTCCGGGAAAGTATAAGTAACAACCTGAGCATGGGGAGGAGAGTACAAATTACTCAATGTAGAACTACCGATAACACTGGTCGGATATTTAAGCTCAAGTGCCCAATACAACGGATCCATGATATGACAGGCCATATCTCCTAACGCTCCTGTTCCAAAGTCCCACCAGCCACGCCAGTTCCAAGGGGTGTAAACCGGATTATATGGGCGTTTCTGCGCCGGCCCAATGAATAAATCCCAATCCAAAGTCTTCGGACATTTGGCAGCATCCTTGGGTTGTATCAATCCCTGGGGCCAAATCGGACGATCAGTCCAGCAATGGACTTCATACACTTCACCGATAGCACCTGCTTGTATCCACTCCGTAATCTGACGACACCAATCAAATGAATTACCCTGGTTTCCCATCTGTGTAGCCACCTTATATTTCTTAGCCAGCTTGGTAAGTAAACGTGACTCGTAAACAGAATGAGTAAGCGGTTTTTGTGTATAACAATGTTTACCCAATGTTATGGCATGAGCTGTTACACCGGCGTGCGTATGATCTGGAGTTGCAACCATGATAGCATCAATCGACTTTCCGATCTCGTCAAACATCACACGCCAATCTTTAAAACGTTTTGCATTTGGATAATCCTTAAAAGTCTTATCGGCATAATGCCAATCAACATCACAGAGTGCAACAATATTTTCCGTATTCATATTTGCCAGATTACGGCGTCCCATACCACCGACACCAATACCAGCTATATTCAATTTATCACTCGGGGCAATATGTCCGTAAGTTCTGCCTAATACAGAACCTGGAATAATGGTAAGACCTGCTGCCATAACAGCACTTGTCTTCAAAAAATTTCTTCTTGAAATATTTTTCATAACTATTACTACAATATAAATCAGCAACTAATACCGATTTTGTTAATTCTAAAACTAGCCAAACTACTACGATAATCACTATCCCGTCTTACCACGTAGCATATTTTTTTCACTTTATCCAGTTTTGTTCTATTTCTTCCAATGATTTACCGGTTGTTTCCGGAATTAATTTCCATATTATTAATATGTAAGGAACACACATGACCGCAAACAGGAAAAATGTTCCCGCCGGTGTCAAAGTCAAGAGCATCCAAGGTGTAAGTTGCCCTATTAAATAAGTTCCTACCCACAAGGCAAAACCAGCGATAGACATGCCTAGTCCTCTGATTTTCGCAGGATACATTTCCGACAGAAGCACCCATACCACAGCACAAATAGAGATCGCACAACAAAAAATATAACACAAGAAAAATACCAATAAAAAAAGGCTGGATATAGAGATTGATCTATTCAATATAAAATAACCACCGATAAGCAACAAGGATACAATCATTCCTGACACTCCATAATACACCATTTTTTTTCGCCCAACCCGATCTATTATTATCAGTGCGAGAATAGATGTCAGCATATTAACAAGTCCGACCAGTACCTGAGAAAAAAGAGAATCTCCACTGGAAAGGCCCGCACTTTCAAAAATCGATGGTCCATAGTAAAGAACAGCATTCACTCCCATAAACTGTCCCAAAATAGCAATACAGACACCTATCATCACAATCTTTAGGATTTCCGGCTTAAACAACAGAGCCCATTCGGATTTTGATTCACACCGGATAACAGATAATGTTTCATTCAACTGCGCCTTAACATCTCCCCCATCACGATAGATTTCAGAAAAAACTGAAAAAGCTTCCGCTTCCCTCCCTTTCAAAAGTAGCCAACGAGGGCTTTCAGGTATAAAGAAAATAATCACAAGAAAAAACAAAGCCGGAAAAGTTTCCATACCCAACATTCCCCGCCAAACTTCCGTTATAAACAGACGATTTAACCATGATGCCATTAAAGAAATATCACCTTTCCCAAACTGTAATAAAATGTAATTAGTAAGATATGCACCTAAAAAACCGACTGTAATTGCAACTTGATAAAGTGATACCAACCGCCCACGATATGCTGCGACAGATACTTCCGAAATATAAAGAGGAGAGACAACAGATACTATGCCAATGCCAACACCGCCAATGATGCGATAAACGACCAGTTGATTAAAATCTGTGCTGAACGCACAACCAATAGCAGAGGCTGAAAACAAAATGGCAGAAAAAATCATTGTTCGTTTCCTTCCCGTCATATCACTCAATATACCAGCCATAAGAACTCCGACAATCGAACCAACAAGTGCGCATCCGACATACCATCCTTGTTGCAGCGAGTCCAACTGAAACAAGTGGGTGACTTGAACAATCGTTCCGGAAATAACAGCTGTGTCATATCCAAACAGGAAACCACCCAAAGCTGCTACCACAGAAAGAAAAATAAGATAACCAAAATTTATTTTCGTTTTCATACTCACTTTATTAGTTTTCGAACATTGTTTGTAGCACTTCATCCATATAAGATTTCACTGCAACATCTTTTGTTTTATCCCAAAAACTGGTATCATCCTCAATCAATACCTGCGTACCAATAATCCAACTCTGAATCCAACCGGTCAAAGTAGACCATGCCCCCCAACCATGATCAGCATTTGAGGCCCAATAATCCCACCGGTCATAATCGAAAGCACGATACCAGGCTCCATCTAAATGAGCATACCTGTCACTCTTTACCTGAATACGGATCAAAAAATCCGACAATTTTTCTACAGCTTTTTTATATTGAGAATTACCTGTCGCTTTTGCAGCTTCATTCAACGAAAAAAAAGCAAAATTTGAAGTATATAACATATCCGCCACCGGATCACCATTATGTGATATAAGCGGAGCTTCTGTTACACCATACTCCTTATTAGATTTAGCTTTTCCAAAGGTACCTGTACTACTATTTCCTAACTCTTCCCTGATCGCACCTGATGCCTGTTGATTCTCCAGCAAACGACTTACTACCCGATCCAGCCACTCCCTATGCTCCGGAGTATCCTTTACCCGTACTAACCAGGCCAACGGCAGTATCATTCGTGCTCGTTCCTGCTGGATTCCATTTGTCCACTTCCAACCATCCGGATAGTTTTCCATTGTAAGCCTGATAGCTTTTTCTGCTTTTTCTAACAGCGGCTGATAGCCTGTTTTGTCATAAAGCCATAAATAACAGGCCCACATCCAAGACTCAAAATGAGGATGAGGATTCACGAGTTCAGGACGTTTTGCATAATATCGCCATCCCTTTTCCATAACCTGAGATTCCTCCAAGCGACCACCATTACCGAAAAAACCATTTACATTACTTAAGCGGAAATTAGCCAGTATATTCTCTACAATTTCCTTATTCCACCGATCGTAACCCATAAAAGCTGAAGCACCGATCAATCCAAGTACCAAACGGGCATTGTCATCTGCATAAAAAACATAAGGATGAGTATCGGACCAACCAATCAATCCATAAACCGGACTAAAAGGGTCTATCCTTTTCCCAGCTCTAAATGCTGAATTTTTCAAAACATACTCCATCAAATTTTTTGAAACCTCTTCATAAGTTGGATTATTCAACAACTTTCCACCGGAAGCAAGAGCAAACGCTACTTCTCCCTGCACATCAGCCCTGAGCCAATACCGAAAATCTTGTTCCCCATCATAATAGATATTGGAGGCATGACCTTCAAGAATCCCCATTGTACCATTTCCGACTTTACTATCAGTCGGAAGTGCACGGGCTACAGGCATTAATCCATCTCCCTGCCGTTCCAATTGTAGTTCTTTCCATGACGAATCAATGAAGAAACGACCATTGAAAAACCATTCCAGACCTCTGCTTATCATATTCTTTCCTGCATCGGTCGGAAGAGATAGCCCTTTACTATAAGTCGGTTTTACATCAGAAGGCCACTCTGTTAAAAAGGTAAAATCTGAATCATCCGTTACAAATGAAATGATATATTTCCATATAGATTGCCAGGAGGCAAGAGGTTCGTAACGACCTGTCCGAAAATTACTGAGTTTCGTAAATGCGATCAACATATTCTCTCTCTCACATAATAATGGATAGCTCTCTACATCTTCTATTCCATATTCAGCCTGATCAAAACCTGCGACACGAGCCAGCACAATCAAGGGATCATCCACCTTTGCCACACGGGTATAGCAATCATTAATCCCTATAATATCCATTGGTTTCAGGTTCTCCAGTTTATCACAGGTAATCACTCCACGTTCCAAAGATGCATGAAAAGTTTCTTTTTCAATATGCATATCCGGCAACAGATCCGGATATTCCAAATAAACCTTGATCTTCTTCTGTTGTGCCAATTTGTATGTTTCTTGTGTTATTTTAAGAGGAGACACCGGATAAGTATCACAAATGATAACAGCAGCTGAACCATTGGTCGCTTTTTCTATCATTGCCTCCGGAGAGTCAAACCTTTCCAGTTTGAATCCCTCGTCTTTAAGTAACTGAAATACTTCACTCTGCTCACTACCACAAAAATATACCGTTTTCTTTTCTACACAGCCACATAACAAAAGAAAAAGCCCCCAAAACCATAATAATTTTAAATTCATATTTTTCATATATTACTATTTGAGAAAAAATGTCACGAATATAAAGGAGGATATATATAAAAATCCCCCTTTATATATTTTATTGAATATCAATATCCCGGATTTTGTTCCAAATTTGAGTTTAGAACTAATTCATTTGAAGGTAACGGCTTCAACCAATTTTTCTTTTCATCAAACTGCCAGCCATTCTTTGCCGGACTATTCCAATGAGGAGCAATGTAACCTGCATCATTCACAGGTATTGCACTCGGATCGAGAACCGGTTTAAACTGATCTTTAATATCTGCAAATTGTTTCATCTTCGCTCCTAACATAGGACGTTTAATCAAATCAGCAGCCGCCCATCTCATTAAATCATCGAAGCGATATCCTTCGCAAGCAAATTCAACCCGCCTCTCACGACGTATTTCATTCAATAGCGGGCTTAGTTCCGGGAAATCCCACTTCGGATCAACAAAACCGACATTAACTGTCATATGAGGCATGTCTACCCGGTCACGCAACTGGTTCACCGAGATATCCAAATCATTCTGACTACATTCACCTAACTCAGCCTTGGCTTCTGCATAATTACACAAAACCTCCGCATATCGGAAAATAATACTTGCGGTAATATACCCGCCTTCATGTACAGCTGCTGGATCACATCCCTTATATAACTGATAGCCGGTGGTATTTCTCAAACGGGAATCATAGGTCATATCCGGTACAGTAAAAGAACCACTCACCTGTCCGTTCACTATCACGCGAGGATCCCCCTTCTGATAAATCGTTTGTCTTAAACGGGGATCTCTATCCTGTACCTCTTTCTCCACCAGATCGTCTCCTTGGTAAAGAGGACTGATACTGATAGGCTTACCATCTGAACAGAGATAAGCTTCCACCATGTACTTGGAAACTCCAGTATTATTATCACTTACGCCCCAAATACTTTGACTGTTATTATAGACTCCTAATCCCATATCATATTTTTTCCAAAGTAAAACCTCTTTATTAGTAGATAAGTCTGTCTGGTTAAACAAGCTCCAATAACCTTTACTTTTATCTCCTCCTACCGGTTCTATTGCATAAACATCCTTATCTATCACAGCCCGTGCAGCATTAGCCGCAACCCGGAAAAAACGATCCGGATCCGAATTTGCAACGCCAAAAGCCGTTCCGTTATGATATTTTTCCCATGTACCTTCATATAAAGCTACACGACTCTGAAACAACAAAGCCACATCTTTATGAATTCGCCCGGAAGTAGCCACACTCTTTTCCGGCAAAAGACTGATTGCCTTATCCAGATCTGCAATAATAGAATCTGCTATTACCGTTCGCGAAACTCTAGCATCGAACAATTCTTCCGAATCTGCATACAGAGCTTTTCCAATCCAGGGAAGATCACCAAACTGTTTCAATTTATCATAATAAAACCAGGCACGCCAAAAATAAATCTCACCAATATAAGGAGCCGTTTCAGAAATAGGATCCTGCGATTTATGGTAGTTATCAATAAAGAAATTCAGTCCTCTGAGCATTGTCCAGTCCCATCCGCCTCCGGAAGAAGGAACTGTAATCGTTCCGGATATTTGTGCATCAAAAATATACGACCCGGAAACCAAGTTATCTGAGGCATTATCTCTCTCATAGGGTCCGTAATCCGCGCCCCCTAATACCGGAAAGTTTCCATAATACTTATTGGCATAAAGTTCCATTTCCTTTGCCGAAAATGTCATCTGCTGATCTGTTATCTTGTCCAGCGGGTCCCGGTCAAGAAAATCTTCACAAGATGTAATGAGCAGTCCTAACAGTACAATAAATAAGCTATATTTTTTCATAACAATTCAATTTAAAAATCAACATTAAAACCAAAAGAGAATGTTTTCGTCAAAGGGTAAACCTTTCCGGCTCCCCAACTTCCGTTCAAAAGTTCGGGATCAAAGTTTTTCTGTAAAGAAGTGATCGTAAACAAATTCTCTCCACTGACAAACATACGGATACGCTGCAAACCGATCTTCGACATAATCGTTTGCGGAATTGTATAACCCAGCTGGAAGTTCTTCAAGCGTAAATAAGCTGCATTCTGCAAATAACGAGTTTGCGGCTGTTGGTTTTTATATACTTCTGAAGAATTGTAGGGCTTCGGATAATAAGCGCCTGTATTTTCAGGAGTCCAAAAATCAGATGTTTCTTCATACATATTTGAACCAAATCCACCTGTGAATCCCCAAAAGAAAACTCCACTATTACCACCTGTTGGAGGACAAAAATCACGTTTTCCTACCCCTTGCAGGAAAATGTTCAAATCAAAACCTTTCCACTGCGCTCCTAAAGAAATACCATAACTAAAACGAGGAGTTGTATTTCCTATAACAGCCAGATCTCCATGGTCATCCTTTGTATTTTTACCTTTATCTATTTTTCCATCATTATTCAAATCCTTGTATTCCACATCTCCAATCGTCCAGTTCCCATAGATATACGACTGATCGGGTATCTTTTTCAACTGTTCTTCCGTCTGTATGATACCAGCGGTCTTATATCCCCAAATTTCTCCGATCGTCTGTCCTTCATAATAGGTTGACAGAATCTTTGTAGGATTATTGTAAGTTGTAACTTTGGAGATATAGTCTGATAAAACTAAATTCACATTATAAGAAAAATCACTTCCTATCTGATCTCTCCAGCCCAAATTCAATTCAAAACCAGAAGTACGTAAATCTGCATTATTTTCTTGTGGTACACTGGCACCCAATACTGCAGGTAAAGCATTGGCAGGACCAAACATATCTGTTGTCGTACGACGATACCAGTCAAACGATAAATTTAGCTGATTCGATAAGAAGGATGCATCAACGCCGACATCAATGGTAGAAACTGTTTCCCAAGTCAGATTACGGCTGACCAAGCCCGGCGCATCCAGATAGTTCGGACGTACACCGTCTATCAGATAACCATAATTATTACCTACATTCACAGTACTCAGATACAAATAATCACCTACATTCTGATTACCTAACGATCCATAAGAAGCTCGCAATTTCAACGAGTTCACAATATGTTCGATTGTCCAAAAGTTTTCCCTGGCTATATTATAACCGACGGAAACCGACGGAAAAAATCCAAAACGGTCGCCACGTTGGAATTTAGAGGAACCATCATAACGGGCATTAAACTCGATCAGGTATTTTTCCTTATAGTTATAATTGGCCCGGATAAAAGTACCCATATTAGCCCAATGCGTCATTGTCTGGGAATTTGTCTGTTCACCGATCGCTGTCGATAAAGAAGGAATATCCTGATTTATCAAATTACGACGCATAGCAGTCAAATAATCATATTTGCTTAACTCCAATTGTTGACCAACCATAACCGACATAAAATGATCGCCAAACAAATGTTCATAAGAAGTATAAGCATTAAATGAACTATAATCAGTTTGAGCTTGCAAAGTAGAAAAAGCATCATGGTTTGGGGCCATTACCGGAAGTTCGGAAACCGTATATTCCCAAATTACCGCTTTATCATGAGTAGACTCTTTCCTTGCTGTATTCCGGTAAGTATAATCTACATTTATCTTCCACCCTTTAATTGGTTCAGCTTCCAAAGCACCTGTTGCACTAAAGACATTGGTATTGTCTAACGTACGCCCCCCATCTATTTGTTTGTAAATATGGGATGTGGAAGCCCAATGCCCGTTCGGATCTTTCAAAGACCAGTTCGGATATCTGGTTGTTGCCAAATGTACCCAGTTACCTATATCTCCGTTATAAGCCTCTGAAACTGTATTGTTTTTATCTCGGCTGAATTTAACTCTGATATCTCCACGCAACCATTTATAGGGTTCAAAATGTAAATTACTCGTCAGGTTAAAGCGTTCGAAACGATCCTTTCCATATCGTAGCAATCCATTCTCCTTATAATAGCCAGCACCTACATAATAATTGGATTTCTCCGTACCACCTCTTACACTCAAATCATGTTTATGATTCCATGATCCCGGTTTAAAGAATGCCCTAAACCAATCTACATTATCATTATCCAACGTAGCATACGACCAGTAATCCGTATTATTCGGATTCGGTATGTTTGACGGATAATGTTCCGGATCTGCCATATAAGCTTTAATGCGCCCAATATGTTCTTCACTGAACATCGGAGACTGACCTGAATTTAGTGATGCTATGTTATACGCATTGGCAAAATCAAGCGAGTTGACCTGATTGGGGATACATGTTGCATGATTATAGCCTATTACATTATTATAGGAGACTGTCACTTTTTCATTTTTAGCCCCCTTTTTAGTTGTTACCAAAATAACACCATAAGCTGCGCGCGCACCGTAAATAGCTGCAGAAGCCGCATCTTTCAAAACTGTCAGTGTTTCCACATCTGCAGGATTGATGTTGTTGATATTATCCGCCGGAACTCCGTCTACGATAAACAAAGGAGATCCTCCGGAAAGACTCGTTGTACCACGAACATTATAATCCATCGTCGAGCCGGGAGCTCCACCATTCCCGGAAACTGTCATATTCAAGTTTCCGACTACTCCTTGCAAAGCTTTGCCTATGTTCGTTACAGAGCGGTTTTCCATTGTTTTATTATCAATTTGAGCAACAGCCCCGGTCAGGTTCACCTTCTTGGTGGTTCCATAACCAACCACTACCACCTCTTCCAATGCTTGGCTATCTTCCTGCAACGAAACAGAAACATCCGATTTTCCTTCCACCGCAATTTCCCTTGTCGTATATCCGATATAAGAAAACTGAAGAACTGCATTATCACTGGTCAGCATCAAAGAATAAGCGCCATTCACATCAGTAGTTGTCCCGTTCGTCGTTCCTTTTTCAACAACATTCACACCTATAACGGGATCTCCCAAATGATCGGTCACTTTACCGCTAACTTTTTTACCTACCTGGTCAGCCCCGACCACATCGATAGTTGTAAGGATTACATCCTTATCTATCACTTTATACCGAACATTCGATTCTTTGAACAAACGGCTCAATATAACAAACACATCTTCATTCCGTACATCGATAGAAACTTTTCGGTTGACATCTACGATTTTGTTATTATAAAAAAATTGAAAATCGGTTTGCTGTTCAATCTCTTCCAAAACCTCTGCAACAGTCCTTTCTGTCCCCAAAACGGATATTTTAGTCGTTTGCGCATAGGACTGTGAGGCAAGTGCCATACCAATAGACAAGCATAACAATAAACAGGTTAACTTCATGGTTCTTGTTATTTTAGGTACTAAATTCAGGATACAAATTTCCCTATCCTGTTGGATATAATAATTCTTTACCATACTTTTGTAAATGATTTAAGATTAAAAAATAAATTCCTTAGTCTGTTTATAGACCGGCTATCGAATATTTCATACGGGAAGATGCTGGTAACATGTTTCCGTATGTTTTTCAATAAGAAGGTCTGCAATAATCGTTCTATTCCATAGGCTTTCTGTTTTTTATGATTATACATTATTATATTACACTTCTACTTCCGCTTATTGGTTAATTCCACCACTGTATGATTAACACCTTGGCTGTCATCTCCGGTGATCTGCCTGATCTTATAATCTATTCCCGATGAGATTTTCAGGTAATCCAATATTTGTGACAATTGTTTATCGATGAATGTCCCGGTAAAATAATAAGATTTAATCATAGGATCCTTCACTTCGAATTTCACATTATAGAAATAAGATAAATCGCGTAATACCTCAGGTAAAGGAGAATTATAAAACATTAATTTTCCTTCTATCCAGGCTGTTTCATATGCGGTATTAACAGACTCCATATTCATCTTACAAGTAGAAAGACTATATGTAGCTTTTATTGAAGGAGACAATTCTTGTCTCACCACAGTTCCATTTTCTTTTTTTGCTTCAATATTCACTTTTCCGGAAACCAAGGTTGTCTCTATTACTCCTTCTTCCCGATATGCCTGTAAGTTAAACTCAGTACCCAGTACTATCACTTTCATTTTACCATCGGCAACACTCACGATAAAGGGTTTTTCTGAATCATGTGTTACTTTAAAATAACCTTCTCCATCCAATGTTACTGCTCTTTTATCTTTATCATACGGAACCGGATAAACTAGCGTAGATCCGGAATTCAAATAAGCCACTGTCCCATCCGGTAAGTTACAACTGGTACGCATACCCGGATTTGAACGGACAGTAACCATTTGTACCCCCGTCCCATCATTTGTTATATTCCACCATGAAAGAAGAGTAGACAAAAAGAATCCAACAGCAATACAAGCAGCAACAGTAGAAAAACGATAAATATTTTTCTGCCATACACGCCGTCTAATTCGCTCTTGCATCAACTCAAAAGCTTTAAGAGAATCACGTTGCCCAATGCGCCTGTGTGTATATTGCACATGATAAATACGAGCTATCTGCAACAACGTTTGCTCATTCTCTTCTCTATCCTGTAACCAGGCTTCAACAATAGCTTGTTCTTCAGACGAAGCTTTTTCCCGAATATATGCCAACAATAATGAAGCATCCGGTTCTTCTATATGTTTTCTCTGTTCTTCCATTTTATCTCTTTCTATATATACGACAAAAGCTCCCCTCTTCTACCCTAAACAATATCATAAAAAATTTTATACATATTCCTTTTTTTTCTAAATAAAATTAGAATTATCAATTATCTTTGTCCGGAACCTTCATAATAAATATTAGTAAATGAATGATTTCCTATTAGTTAGACAGTTACAAGAAGGTAACACAGATACTTATAAACAAATATTTATCAAGTATTATTCTCCTTTATGCGAATACATTTCCCAATATGTATCAGATGAAGATGCCGAAGAGCTCGTACAGGACCTGATGCTTTTTATATGGGAGAATCGAAAGAATATCATTATTACCCAATCCCTAAAATCATATTTGTTCATTGCTGCTAAAAACAGGTGCCTGAATGCGATTCAAAAGAATTTGTATCATGAGAAAATACATTCAATACTTTATGACAAACTTAAAAATCAGTTTGAAGATCCTGATTACTATTTTATAAATGAACTGACAGAACACATTAACAAAGCAATTAAAGAACTTCCTGACACCTACCGCGACACTTTCGCCTTAAGCCGCTTCGGAGAACTTACTAATAGTCAAATAGCCAATAAACTTGGCGTTTCCATCAAGACCGTTGAATACAGGATCAGCCAGGCGCTGAAAATTCTCCGTGTCAAACTGAAAGATTACCTACCTCTTCTTTCGTTCCTATCTCTATAATATCGTTAATACAAGCAGGAAAGTTGTTGCCGACACTGTCGGCAATATTGTCGACGACGTCAGCAAAATTGTCGACAGCGTCGGCAAAGCTGTCGAGGGCGTCGGCAACAGATTCTCCCGGCAACAAATTCAAGTCAGCTAAGGAAATTTACAAAAAGGTATACAATATTTCGGAAAGACACGGTTAGTTAATAAATCGAAATCACAACTTATTTTTTTAAACTTAATCACTTTCCTGATGTCTATCTTCTCGTACCGGAAACCAGTCCGGAGCAGCATTTGTTATAGACAAATAATATATTAGTTATGAAATCGGGAAGATACTTACTATGTTTATTTCTTATTCTTTTTTCGTTGCCGGCAGTTGCACAGCGGGGAGGAGTTGATGTCACTGGAACAGTGATAGAAGAGGGGAACAACGAGCCGATCGAACAGGCCACAGTCCGCTTATTGAATGTTAAAGACAGTACAATGATCGGAGGTGTGGCCAGTTCGCGCAACGGGAACTTCACATTAAAAGGGATCAAGGCCGGCAGTTATTTACTGCATGTCAGCTTTGTAGGTTTCGATCCTTTATACCAGCCCATACGTATCACGGGAAAGACAGATCCGGTCAAATTGGGCAAGCTGGCACTGAGTGACGGAGCGATTCAGCTGGGAGAAGCCGTTGTCATCGGTAAGGCACCCGAAGTCGTGATGCGAAACGATACCGTCGAATACAATGCCGACTCTTATAAAACGACAGAAGGTGCCGTACTGGAAGACCTGTTGAAAAAGATGCCCGGCGTGGAAGTGGACAGTGAAGGAAAAATCACCGTCAACGGAAAAGAGATCAAGAAAGTCCTGATCGACGGGAAAGAGTTCTTCTCCGACGACCCGAAGGTAGCCTCTAAAAACCTGCCATCCAAAATGGTTGAGAAGGTACAGGTACTCGACCGCCTGAGTGATATGGCACGAATGACCGGATTTGATGACGGGGAAGAAGAAACCGTGATCAATCTGACCGTAAAGCCCGGGATGAAACAAGGGTGGTTCGGGAATGCCTTTGCCGGATACGGCAGTGAAGACAGATATGAAGGAAACTTCATGGTCAACCGCTTTATTAACAATGACCAGTTCACATTGATGGGGGGTCTGAACAATACGAATAATATGGGATTCTCCGATATTGCTTCCAACATGTTCTCCGGTATGGGCGGACGACGGGGCGGACGTATGGGAAGCGGAGGAGCCGGAAACGGTATCACGACTTCCGGAAATGTAGGTATGAACTTCAGCAAAGAGTTCAGCAAGAAACTGACTTTGGGAGGCAACGTACGCTATTCTCATTCCGACAATGAAGCAGACAGTAAAACCACCCGTACAAATATCCTGCCGAACGACAGCTCTACTGTTTATAATGAGATCAACAATAACAATACGAGAAGTGACAATGTGGGTGCCGACTTCCGCATGGAGTGGAAACCGGATACAGCCACCCAAATCATTTTCCAACCCAGCTTCAGCTATAGCAACAGCCACAACCGGGAGTCCGGTTCATTCAACACGCTGACCAACCGGGGAGATACCGTCAATCTCGGGGAATCCGATTACCTGTCCGACGGGGAAGGATACAATATCAACGCCCGCCTGGAATTTAGCCGGAAGCTGAACGATGAAGGACGTGTTTTCAGCGGTTCATTAAACGGAAGATTAAGCGACTCTTACAACAAAGGACTGAACTACTCTAATACGGAATATTTCCTCGGAAACGAACAAAACGAGTTGATCGACCAACAATTCAGATATGACAACAAAGGCTTCAACTACCGCGTTTACTTGTCCTGGGTCGAACCGATCGGTCGCAATAATTTCATCCAAGCGACTTATAGCTTCAGTCAGAACAAGCAGGAATCTCTGAAAAACTCATATACCAGAGAAGAGGGAAGCGAAGAGTATAATGTATTGGATACGGCATACAGCAAAAGCTACCGTAATAACTTTATAAACCAGCAAGCCAGCCTGGCGTTCAAGGCTGTACGTGAAAATTATGACTATACGATCGGTATGAACCTGGAGCCCTCGCACAGCGTAAGTGAGAACTTTGTTGGTGATTCTACCCTTTCCAAGCTGACCCGTAATGTGGTCAATGTTTCCCCGATGGTCCGTTTCAACTACCGGTTTGATAAACGAACCAATCTGCGTATCAATTACCGTGGTCGTACCAGCCAGCCGAGCATGACGCAATTACAGCCGGTAGCCGACATTTCCGACCCGTTGAATACAGTTACCGGTAATCCGGACCTGAAGCCGACCTATTCCAACAATCTGTTTGCCCGTTACCAAAAGTTTATACCGGATAAACAGACTGCTTTCATGGTGATGTTGAATGCCAATTATGTGGTGAACGATATCGTTACCAAATCCATCTATGTCGGTGAAACAGGTAAAAAGATGACGACTTACGAGAATGTGAACGGAAACTACAATGGCAATGTACGTGTCATGTTCAATACGCCGTTGAAGAATAAGAAATTCTCGGTCAACTCCATGACAATGGCTTCGTTCGCCAATTCAAACGGCTTCATCAACGATGAGAAGAATGTAAACAAGGATTTCACAGCCATGGAGCGTGCCGGCATTGATTTCCGTTCCGACTATATCGACCTGGGAGTAAACGGGAACATACGCTACAGAAGTACGAATAACTCCCTGCAAAACCAGAATGATCAAAATACTTTCAACTACGGAGTCGGCGGGACAACGACCATTTACCTTCCGCTTGATTTCAAGATTGAAAGCGATATCACCTGGTCATCCAACTCCGGTTATGCTACCGGATACCAACAAAAAGAAGTGCTGTGGAACGCATCAGCATCCAAATCTTTCCTGAAAGGAAATCAGGCGACATTGCGTTTCAAGATATATGACATCCTGCAACAGCGTAGTAATATTTCCCAAAGTGTAACCGCCAATTATACCCAATACTCGGAATACAACACACTGAGCAGTTACTTTATGGTTCACTTTATTTACAGGTTCAGCATCTTTAAAGGCGGAGCTTCTGCCAGCGATATGCGCGGACCCGGAGGCAGAGGACATGGCGGACCGGGCGGACCTCCTCCACGATTCTAATAATCGTAAAAACAGATATGCTCACAAACTATTAGGGGACACAGATGACGCAGAAAACGCAGTCTGCGTCCCTTAATACAAATATTGGAACCAGTCTTTAGCCTTCTTCCTATACATTATTATATATACTATACTTTCAGGCTATACGGTTCACGTATCGGATTTCCCCTCCGCTTATTAGCCTCGTTGTCAAAAAAGAACTCCTCTTTTTCCGGATTCCAGACCAGTTTACGGTCAAATTCATAACAGAGATTGACGATATGGCATAGGGAAGCGGTGCGATGTCCTATTTCCACTGTACTGAGCGGCTGCTTACGGGTCTTCATCGCCGTCAGGAAATCATTATAATGATCGTCGCTCTTATATAGTTTGATCTTATCGTCGCCAATAACTTCATCCTGCAGTTTTGCCGGAATCGTATCCAGGAAGCTACGGCTGATATCGATCACACCGTCCGAGCCGATAAAACGGACTGCATTTCCGTCTGCTTTACGGAAAGGTTCGTGTGTCATAATGGTTCCATTGGCATAACGCATACTAAGCGGTCTCAGTTCGCCTTCATCGGGAGGAGTAAATTCGATTGGTCCGGAATCGTCCATACCCAAAGCCCACTGTGCAATATCAAACATATGAGCACCCCAGTCGCAGATCATACCGCCGCCATATTCCCGGTAATTACGCCAGTTCGGGAACATATTCCGCTCCATAGGCGGTGCCAGTTCCTCATTATAGACATTCATCGGAGCCGGACCGATCCACATATCCCAGTTTAGCGTCTTAGGTACCGGTTGTGCCGGCAAGTCATATTTTACAGGAGGAGGTCCGATAGAGACTTTCACCTCTTTTATCTCACCGATATAACCATTACGGACCAACTCGCAGGCATGGCGGAAGTTACGCCAGGAACGCTGCATGTTACCGACCTGCAATACGCGGTTATATTTCGCAACGGCATCTGCCATGGCACGTCCTTCCTCGATACTGTGCGACATAGGCTTTTCTACATATACATCTTTACCGGCACGGCAGGCTTCGATGGTCTGGACAGCGTGCCAATGGTCCGGCGTGGCAATGATCACCCCGTCGATATCGCTGCGGTTCAGCAATTCATGGTAATCGGCATACAGTTTAAATCCTTTATATGCCTGCCCTTTAGCCTTTTCGGTTTCTTTTTCAACAATTGCCTGCATGGCATTCAGTTGGCGGGATTCGCAATCGGATGCTGCGATCAGGTTGGCCCTACGGGCAAATTCCGGGCCAAGGGTCCAACGTCCTTGTGCTCCGCAACCGATAATACCGAGATTGATCTGGTCGCTGGGAGCAACAAAATTAGTTCCACCTAAAATGTGACGGGGCAAAATGGTGAAGCCGGCAATTGCCAAAGCTCCGCTTCGGATGAAGTTTCTTCTTTTCATTGTGTCTGTCTTATGGTATTAGAGAAATTGAGATATTTCTACAAATCTATAAATAATACCTTACAAAACAAACACTTGAATACAATTATGTACAGAAAAACGACTATTTAGAAATGCGACAGAAAGGCTTTTAACAAGGAAGGATTAAGTAAAGCCGGATACAGAAAACCATAGACTGCCCCGTAAAAATGGGCATTGTGGTTGATATTGTCCCCTGCACGTTTAGCCATATATTGACAATAAGCCAGATAAACTACTCCAAAAATAATTCCCGGTACAGGAATGATCGCAAATAACAGTATCTTACTCCAGGGATCGAACAATATATAAGAAAACAGTACTGCCGATACCGCACCCGACGCACCTATGGACACATAATAAGGATCATTATGATGTTTGATCAGGTCATACAAGGATGCAAAAATCATTCCGCCAAAATACAGTCCGAGGAATCCCCATGCTCCGAACCCGAGATAACCGAATACCTTTTCTATATAAGTTCCGAACGACCAGAACGTAAACATATTGACCAGCAGATGTGTCATATCGGCATGAACGAATCCGTGAGTGATCAACCGGTACCACTCATTATTCTTTACTGTCCGGTAAGGGATCAGCGCCAGTTTACGGAATAATTCCACATTATTGAAACAGAGCCAGGAAACTAAAACGGTTATACCGATAATAATATATGTGATCATCTTCTTTCTTTTGATATATCCGGCAAATGTAGTAAAGATTTGTTATTTACAAATTACCTTACTACCTTTATCAACTTGTAACAAAGTTAAAATTCATGCTGGCTGCCATACACATACAATGGGTTGCAGGAGTAATATTCATCATATTGTACTCCATCACCATACTGGGGTTGGTTCTGGTTATCATCGCAGAGAACAGGAATCCTTTAAAAACCATCCCCTGGGTCATCGTGTTATTACTGGCTCCCGGTATCGGACTGCTTTTTTATTTCTTCTTCGGGCAGGACAACAGGAAGCAGCGTATCATCTCACGCAGGACTTACAAACGTATTATGAAACGTCCGCAGGAGGGAAAACTTCCGCAGGATGCCTGTACCGTTCCCGGTCCATACCAACCTTTGGTCACGCTATTGAATAACAACAATCAATCCTCCCTCCTTTACGGAAGCGAGATCAAAATCTATACGAACGGAGCGGATAAATTCAAAGACCTGCTGAAGGATATCCAGGAGGCGACTCACCATATCCATATCCAATATTACATTTTTTGCGATGATGAAATAGGGACACAATTCAAAAATGCCCTGATCACAAAAGCAAAAGAAGGTGTCAAGGTGCGGTTATTGTACGACGATGTCGGCTGCTGGAACGTAAAAAACAGTTTCTTCGACGAGATGCAGGATGCAGGCATGGAAGTGCATGCCTTCCTGAAAGTAGCTTTTCCGGTCTTCACCAGCAAAGTCAATTACCGAAATCACCGGAAAATCGTTGTTATCGACGGACAGGTCGGCTATATGGGAGGAATGAACATTGCCGACCGGTATGAGAAAGGAACGGAATGGGGTATCTGGCGCGACACTCATTTCAGGATAATCGGAAAAGGAGTACACGGACTGCAGTCCGCTTTCCTGATCGACTGGTATGTTGTCAGCAAGAAACTGTTGAACGACAAGATATTTTATCCGCCTGCAAAGATATATAATGAAGACAACATCATGCAGATAGTGACAAGCGGGCCGGTCGGGCAATGGCGCACATTGCTCCAGGCATATATCTTTGCCATCGCGAATGCCAAAAAATACATTTACATACAAACTCCTTATTTCCTTCCGACCGAAGGGTTGAACCAGACACTGCTGATCGCGGCATTGGGAGGTATCGACGTACGGCTCATGCTGCCTAAACGTTCGGATACCCGCACCGCCAATATGGCTACACATTCTTTTATCGACGAGATGGTAAAGGCTGGAGTGAAAGTTTATTTTTACGAGCCGGGCTTCCTGCATTCCAAGCTGATGATCACTGATGATGCGCTTGCCTGCATCGGCTCAGCCAACATGGACTTCCGCAGCTTCGAGCACAATTTCGAAATAAACGCATTCGTATACGAACCCTCTTTTGCCATGCAGATGAAGCGGGTATTCCTGCACGACATGCACAGTTGCGAGCGGCTGATCCCGTCACGCTGGCTGAAACGGCCCGTCAAACAACGGCTTGCCGAGTCATTCATGCGTCTGTTTTCCCCGCTCCTTTAAGCCTTTTCTTCTTTAATAAAGATACTGAAGTTGACGGAGCCGTAAACACGTTGCTGGTCAAAATAGGGAAGATGAGAGAAATCATTCGTTTTCGGATGCTCCATCACGAATATACCTCCGTCTCGCAACAGGTCACGTTCAAAAACCAGCTCTGGTACTTCCGGCAGTTCCTTCAGCGCATAAGGCGGATCAGCAAAAATAAAGTCGAACCCCTGTTTCGGAGCCGAATGCAGATAACGGAACACATCACCACGAATCAGGTGAAGAGATTCCGTCTTCAGCTCTTTTGCAACCTTGGCGATGAAAGAAGCATGGGCATTATTTTTTTCCACGGCTGTAACACTTCTGCATTCCCTTGAAAGCAATTCGAACGAGATACTTCCCGTTCCGGCAAACAGGTCCAGCGCATCAGCCCCTTCCAGATCGGTCAGGTTGTTGATCACATTAAAAAGATTCTCCTTGGCAAAATCGGTCGTTGGTCGTGCACTGAAAGAAGACGGCACATCAAAACGTCTACGTCCATATATTCCGCTTATAATTCGCATACAGATAAAGCTATTAAATCCAACGGAGCCTGAACGACTTCGGCTCCCAACAAGTAAGCATCCGACGGTATCTCAGCCGGACTGATATATTGTATATAATTTCGTAACGTAGTCGTCATACTGTTACGCAGAGAAACACCTCCATAGATATGAAGCTGGTCCTTCTCCTGATCCATACCGACCTGTTTCCATACATATAATATATAGTAGAGGATATCGTCAGGCTTATCATACCCGAAAGTATTTACAAAAAGCAGCTTTCCCTGGGCAAAACAAACCACATCCATCATCTTCCGGTGAATCACCACATACATCTGGCGGGGGATCAACGCACGGCTCTGCTGTTTCCACAAAACCAGCTGAGGTGTGATATGATGAACAAAAGCGGGGTTGATCAGTGAACGGGAACAGAACTCATACACCTCTTCTTCCATACCGAACACGACTTCCGCAGCTTCGCGCGCCAGCGGATTATGCAGGCATTTATTCTCAGGAGCGGAAAAGGTAAACGATAACAGATCCGTTTTCTGCTTTTCCGTAAAGACTTCCTCAGGAACTACCGTATATTGAGGCGACACATAGACCAGGTTCGTCCGTTTATACGAATATGTAAGAAACTCGTGCTCGAAGAAAAACTCTTTCAGTGAAGAGATATAAGGCTTCGTCCGGTCGAACTCTATATTTCTATAAAAGAAACTTTCGCTCTCCGAAGGACTGTATCCTGAAAAAGAAAGTCCATCCGACCTAAGCCGGATGGACATTATATATTTTCCAGAATTATCTGCAGTCAACGTATCAGGAATACTGATAGCCATAAGCAATCGATTATTCCCAGTTACCTGCGTTGTTATTAATTTCAGTCAGTGAACCAACACGTAAACCCGGGAATTTTTCCAGCTTATCAGCTTTGTCCTTCAGGTTTGTAACCAACTGTTTGTCCAGGTCACCCAGATAATCGTCATACTTAACGCCTGCTTCAAATACTTTTACAGTATAACCGGAACCAGAAGTCAATGTAGCTGTGTCCATAGAGAACTTAACGCTTGTTCCGGGAACATTTGCCAAATCGTCTACATTGTAGTTTGCACCGAACAATGTATCTTTTGCAACCACCCAGATAGTATCACGTCTGATCAAACCTTTCTTTACAGCTTCTTTCTCAGTCATACCTTTTTCCAGCTGCTCGTCAGTCAAGACACCTTCCTTGATCAGGAACGGAAGTTTATCTTCCTTCAGGAACTTAACCAGGTCGGTAAAACTACCTGCATGCGTTTTGTACACATTCTTATACTCGATCTGAGCTTTACGGATGTCGATCAAACGAGTCTTAATAGCACTTTCACGCACATCTTTTTCCTTATTAAATTCGATCGGCGTCATAATGCTTCTGTAGCACATGTAAACTAGCAGGATAACTGCAGCAGCTAATAAAATCTTTAATGTAACTTTCATGGTTTGTATTGTTTTTTTGAATTTATTTCGTTCGGCAAATTTAAAAAAGAATATTTAATACACTACCTTTATCACCAAAATTATTGCAATCAAAATGATAAATAGTTATTTAAGCCGCCAAATTACACAAAATTTCCCACATAATCCGACGGAAGACCAATTTTCTGCCCTAAAAACACTCACGGATTTTCTGCTTTCAACCGAATCAGACACCCTTTTATTGCTGAAAGGGTATGCAGGAACTGGAAAAACGTCGCTGGTCGGTGCCCTGGTCAAAACCCTGAACGAGCTAAAACAAAAAACAGTTTTGCTCGCTCCTACCGGAAGGGCAGCTAAGGTCTTTTCGAACTATTCCGGCCAAAAAGCTTTTACGATCCATAAAAAGATATATCGTCAAAAAGCATTCTCCAACGAACCGACCGGCTTCATGCCTGCTGATAATTTACACAAAGATACGTTATTTATTGTTGATGAAGCATCCATGATCTCGAATGACGGGATCGATTCGATCTCTTTCGGGACCGGACGGTTACTGGATGATCTGATACAATATGTCTATTCGGGTGAAAACTGTCGGCTGATCCTGATGGGCGACGTGGCACAGCTACCGCCGGTCATGCAAACGGAAAGTCCGGCGCTGAACCCGGAAATACTCAGAGGTTATAATCTGCAGGTAGAAGAAATCACCCTGACACAGGTTGTCCGGCAAAGCGGAGATTCAGGGATATTACTCAATGCCACCCGCTTACGGGATGCACTGCGAAACAACGAGGTCGAGATATACCCCAAGCTCCACCTGAAAGGTTTTACAGACTTCAGGAAGGTCAACGGAGACGAACTGATCGAGGAAATATCATCGGCATACAGCCGTGACGGAATCGAAGAAACAATGATTATCACACGCTCTAATAAACGGGCAACAATTTACAATAACGGAATACGCAACCGGATACTATACAGAGAAGAAGAGTTGTCATCGGGTGACCGGCTGATGGTTGCCAAAAACAACTATTACTGGACCAACGATTGTAAGGAAATGGATTTTATAGCGAACGGCGAGATTGTCCAAATATTACGCGTGAAACGTACAAGCGAACTCTATGGTTTTCGCTTTGCCGATGTGACCGTCCGTTTTCAGGACTATGACCTCGAACTGGATATAAAGATCCTACTCGACACCTTGCAGACCGATTCACCCGCTCTTCCCAAAGAACTCAACGACAAGCTCTTCTATACCATTCTGGAAGATTACGACGATATTCCCACCAAGGCAGGCAAAATGAAAAAGATGAAAGCCGATCCTCACTATAATGTCGTGCAAGTAAAATATGCTTATGCCATTACCTGCCACAAAGCGCAGGGCGGACAATGGATGAACGTCTTCCTCGATATCGGCTATATGACGGAGGAAATGCTGGGAGAAGATTTTTACCGGTGGCTGTATACCGCCTTTACCCGCGCCACCCACCGGCTGTATTTAGTTAATTTACCGGATGAATTTGTTGAGTGACAGTACACTTTTTTACATATTAAGTACGTTACATTGATAGAAATAGTTATTTTTGTTGCAATATAAATCGGGACGTTGTTATTACGCCTCCCGTTAAGCATAAATTCAGAAATGGCAAATAAAGAAAAAATAGATTATCTGTTACTTGACATCAAGGAACTCGAAACGTTGATTGCCGGTATGCGCGATGCAGAAGTATATCCGGTATCCTTCTTTAGCCAGACATTCAATCTGACACATAAAATACTGAATGACCTTCATTCATTGGAAACGGCGCAGATCGAGATGTTACGTAAACAAATGGAAGCCCATCAAGCTTTGATCCAGTCGCTCCCCAACCCAGTCGCCACAGTGATGCCGGAACCGGAAGTGAAGGAAGAGCCGGCTGAAAAAAACGCGAGCACTCCGGAACCGAAAACAGAATCGGAAGCAGAACCCGAAGCAGAACCGGCCAGGGAAATCATCGTTGAAAAACAGGAGATTATTCCGGAAACACCTCATAAAACGGTGGTGGCAGATAAACAAGGGGTTTTCCTGAGCGATATACTGGAGAAGAAGAATCTGTCCGACTTCCGCAAGGCGTTCAGCCTGAACGATCGTTTCCGTTTCCGCCGTGAGCTGTTCGGAGGCAATGAAGATAAAATGAACGAAGCGATTACCGACCTCAACGATATCCACTCGTACGAAGAATCGGTAACCTATCTGAATAACGAACTGAAATGGAATATTGAAGATGAAGCTGTAGCCGACTTCCTCAAGCTGTTAGAGAAACGATTCCTTTAATTAGTTGACAGTTGACAAGTGATAGTTGACAGTTTTAAGGACTGCATTTTAACTGTCACTTGTCAACCGTCAACTGTCAACTAAAAAAGATTATGGCAAAGTTAACAGTTGTACCGACTCCCGTAGGCAACCTGGAAGATATGACCTTCCGGGCCATCCGTGTGTTGAAAGAAGCCGATCTCATCCTGGCCGAAGACACACGTACGACCGGTATTCTGCTGAAACATTTTGAGATACAAAACAAAATGCAGTCACACCACAAGTTCAACGAACACAAGACCGTAGAGCAGATCGCCTCCCGTATTAAAGGCGGTGAAAACATCGCTCTTGTGTCGGATGCCGGGACACCGGCCATCTCCGATCCCGGCTTCATGCTGGTAAGGGAATGTGTACGCCAGGGTGTCGACGTGGAATGTCTGCCGGGAGCAACCGCATTTGTTCCGGCACTGGTAGCCTCCGGGTTACCGAACGAAAAATTCTGTTTCGAAGGATTCTTACCCCAGAAGAAAGGTCGCCAGACCCGCCTGAAGGAGTTGTCCGTCGAATACAGGACCATCATTTTTTATGAATCCCCTTTCCGGTTGGTAAAGACGCTAACCCAACTAGCCGAATTCTTCGGGACCGACCGACAAGTATCCGTGTCACGCGAAATATCCAAGCTGCACGAAGAGACTGTCCGCGGAACCCTGGAAGAGGTTATAGCACACTTTACCGTGAACGAACCGAGGGGTGAGATTGTTATAGTATTAGCAGGCTTAAAAGATAAAAAGGAAAAAGAGACAGAAAAAGATGTTTAATTCAAAAACAAGAAGAAAATGAAAAAGTTATTATTAGTTTGTACCTGCGCAACATTACTGGTATCCTGCGGACAAAATTCGGCCGAATACAAAAAGCTGAAAGCCGAAAACGACTCTCTGAAAATCGAGAATACGAAAGCGACCAGCGAGATGAACGAGATCCTCACAACATTAAATGATGTAGAGGCAGACATACAGTCTATCCGCGATGCAGAAAACTACCTGAATATCCAGCAGCAAAGCGGCGGAGAGTTCAGTAAAAGTAACCGCGAACAGATCAAGCAGAACATGCAGCTGATCAGCGAAACACTGAAAAAGAATAAAGAAACGATCAGCCAGCTCGAAGAAAAACTGAAAAAGAGTGGCATACAATCTGCAGCTTTAAAGAAAACGATCAACCGTCTTTCTTCCGAACTGGACCAGAAAGCAACCATGATCGTCGCTTTGCAGGAAGACCTGGCAAAGAAAAATGTCCGTATCCAGGAACTGGATGAAATGGTTTCTTCCCTGAATGAAGATGTGGAAAACCTGGCAACAACCGCAGCCGCCCAATCGGAAAAGTTAGGCGAACAGGACAAGGCACTCAACACGGCTTACTATTGCTTCGGTACTGCCAAAGAACTGAAGGACCAGAAAATCCTTTCCGGAGGCGGTCTTTTCTCTAAATCAAAAGTATTACAGAGTGGCTTCAACAAAGATTACTTTATCTCCGTCGACATCCGCGAAGTGAAGGAAATACCTTTGTTCGCCGGTAAAGCCAAACTGAAATCCAATCACCCGGACGGTTCTTACGAATTCGTAAAAGACGAAGACGGTAATCTGACATTGAACATCACAGACCCGAAAACATTTTGGAGCCTGGGCAAATATCTGGTTATTGAAGTAGGATGATGAAATACAAAAACCTCTTTATAGATCTGGACGATACCCTTTGGGATACGTACCACAATAATAAAGAATGCCTCGAAGAGATTTATACCGATCACCACTTGGATCGGTATTACGCCTCTTTCGAGGCTTTCTTCGATATCTACTGGCCACACAACGAGTTGCTCTGGAAGCAATATCGGGCAGGCGAGATCGACCGTCAGACGCTTATTGTCGACCGTTTCCGTTACGTGCTCCGTCCACTGGGTATTGAAGATACCAAATCGGTGCTTGCCGTCAACAACGATTTCCTGCAACGTACGACAACCAAGACCGGACTGGTTCCCGGAGCGATCGAGTTGCTGGAATACCTGCGCCCATCCTACCGCATGTATATTTTATCGAATGGTTTCCGCGAAGTACAGGACAAAAAACTCCGCAATTCCGGACTGGCACCTTACTTTACCCGGATGATCCTTTCAGAAGATGCCGGCATACAAAAACCTCATAAGGGTATTTTCGACTTCGCTTTGATCAATACCAATTCACGCCGTTGTGAAACACTGATGATCGGCGACTGTTTCGAAGCCGATATTTTCGGTGCCCACCAATCCAAAATAGACCAACTTTGGTTCAATCCACAGGGATTACCTCCCCAGGAGTTTACTCCAACCTATACGGTTAAAAGCCTGGAAGAGATAAAAGGAATATTATAAACCTCGTTCTCAGGAGAATCTCACACGGTATAGGGTATATATAAACGCCCTATCCCCCATCATCGGATACCCTATAACCTATCCTCTGATACCCTATAAGGGAACAATTCATTTCCCCATACCCAGTTGCACGATACAGAAATGCTATTTCTGTATCGTGCAACTGGGGGTATCAAAATTCCGACGTAAAATGGAACTTGATATCCGGGAAATCCTGTTGTGCCATTGTCAAGACGTAGCCGGAATCAGCCAGGTAGACATCGCGCCCCTCTTTGTCGAGCGCCATATACTGCGATTTACGTTTTTTGAAATTATCCAGGGCAGCCTGATTGTCACTTTCGATCCAACAGGCTTTATAAAGACTGATCGGTTCCCATTTACATTGAGCACCATATTCATGTAGCAGACGGTACTGAATTACTTCAAACTGCAATTGTCCTACCGTACCGATGATCTTCCGACCATTGAACTGGTTGGTAAAAAGCTGTGCAACCCCTTCGTCCATCAACTGTTCGATCCCCTTGTTCAACTGCTTGGCCTTCATCGGATCGGCATTTTCAATGTATTTGAACATTTCCGGCGAGAAGCTCGGCAATCCTTTGAAGTGAAGTTCTTCACCGGCAGTCAGCGTATCACCGATCTTGAAATTACCGGTATCCGGCAGACCGATGATGTCACCGGCAAAAGCCTCATCCACCGTCTCTTTCTTCTGAGCCATGAATGCCGTCGGACTGCTAAAACGCAGTTGCTTACCGAAACGGACATGTTTATAGGGAGCATTTCGTTCGAAACGACCGGAACAGATTTTTACGAAAGCGATACAACTGCGGTGGTTCGGGTCCATATTCGCATGTATCTTAAAAACAAAGCCGGTAAAGTTATCCTCTTCCGGTTCAACGACACGCTCCACAGCCTGGATAGGACGGGGAGACGGCGCGATCTTGACAAAGCAATCCAGCAATTCCTTTACACCGAAGTTGTTCAGCGCAGAACCAAAAAAGACAGGAGCAATATCCCCTCTCAGATACGTATCCACATCGAACTCCGGATAAACACCCTCGATCAGTTCGATATCCGAACGAAGCTTTTCAGCCAGCGTATCGCCGATATGATTTTCCAGTTCAGGACTGTTGATATCGTTAAACTCGATCTTCTCCGTCACATACTGTTTGCTCGGTGTGTAAAGGTCAAGTTTCTGTTCATATATATTATATACCCCTTTGAAACGCTGTCCCATGTCGATCGGCCAGCTCAAAGGACGCACGTTGATATGCAATTCTTCTTCAATCTCATCCAAAAGGTCGAAAGGATCCTTACCGTCACGGTCCATCTTGTTGACAAACACGATCACCGGCGTTTTACGCATACGGCAGACTTCCATCAACTTACGGGTCTGTGCTTCCACACCTTTGGCGATGTCGATTACGATAATAACACTGTCTACGGCAGTCAATGTACGGAACGTATCTTCGGCGAAATCCTGGTGACCGGGTGTATCGAGGATATTTACTTTATGATTCTCATAGTCGAAAGCCATCACAGAGGTTGCAACGGAGATTCCACGTTGTTTTTCTATTTCCATCCAGTCGGAGGTTGCCGTCTTCTTAATCTTATTGGATTTTACGGCACCCGCCACATGGATCGCACCACCGAACAACAGCAGTTTTTCCGTTAATGTGGTCTTACCGGCATCCGGGTGGCTGACAATAGCAAACGTTCTTCTTCTTTTAATCTCTTCTGAATACTGACTCATTTTTATATCGTTTATTTTATTTCAAACAGGGTTATGAACAGAGTTATCAACATACTTCTCAACATATCAACAGGGTTATCAACACCCTAAAGTTTCTCCATACAGAGGCGAAGACTCTCTTCCCAATGCGGGATAGTGATACCGTAGGTTGTTTTTATCTTCTTCTTATTCAGCACGCTATAAGGCGGGCGTACTGCCTTTGTCGGATAATCTTTCGTTTCGATCGGCAATACATGGCAATCAATTCCGGCAATCTGTAGGATTTTTACCGTGAAATCGTACCAACTACAAACACCCTCGTTCGAGAAATGGTAGATTCCCGGCACGAAAGCATTCCGCTCGTCGGCTGTTACCACTGCCAAAATCGCAGCAGCCAAATCACCCGCATAGGTCGGCGTTCCGATCTGGTCGAAGACAAAGCCTAATTGGTCACGCTCCTTACCCAGACGAAGTACGGTCTTTACGAAATTAGAACCGAACTCGGAATAGAGCCATGCCGTACGGATAATAACTGCATCCGGACAAACTTCCTGCAGGATCTCTTCACCGGCCAACTTGGTCCGCCCGTAAGCGGAAACCGGACAAGTAACGTCTGTCTCCACATAAGGACGGTAGCTTGTTCCGCTGAAAACATAATCGGTAGAGACATGGATCATCTTTGCTCCGGCTTCATGTGCCGCTTTTCCCAACACACCGACAGCAAAAGCATTGATACGGCGGCACAGGGCTTCATCCTCTTCCGCCTTCTCGACTGCCGTATAGGCAGCGCAGTTTAATACAAAATCAACCTGATTATCCTTTATCATCCCCCGCACAGCAGCAGGATTCGTAATGTCCAACGTATCGACATCCGTAAAAAGGAAATTATATCCCGGATGGTTCTCTGCCAGCAGGCGAATAGAATTGCCCAGCTGCCCGTTGGCACCGGTTACTAATACTGTTTTCATTTCGTTAATCTTCTAATTTCAATTCTCCGTTCATATCTTCACGATACTTCTCGGCTAAAAGAGCCAGGAAAGAACTGATCTGTTTAATCGCTTCCTGTGTTTCCGGACTGACGGTTTTCCCCTGCATACGAAGAAGCAGATAACCATAGATTGCATTAAAACAGGTCTCCAGTTCCGGCAAGTCTTCCCCCCCGGACTTTGCCCGGAGCTGTACTATATAAGGAAGCGTTTTATAATAAGCCGCCCCGTAGATCATCTCTTTAGGCGACTTCAACAGCCGCAGGTGCAGGTCGGTCAGGGCTATGATCACATTCTTGTTCAGCTGGATATGTCCTTTTTCCATGACACCCTCGCTACGCATCATATCAATCAGTTCCTCATACCATTTGGCAATCTCCTCTTTCACCTCTTCCGGCTGGTCATATTGGGCAATCACCGTCCGGCGGATCGAATCGAGATCAAACTGATTGGCACGTATCAGGTCTTCCACCTGCCACATGTACAACAAATACTCGGCTATATTTTCTTTTCTTTTTTGTTTCGCTACAATCATAGCTACAAAGATACACTATATTCGGATATCGCCCGATAAAAATCAGCATCTTTAACACCTAACTGGCGGCATGCCAGGCGTGCAGCATTCAGATTCGTCAGGAAATAACTGTCCGGGACCTGTATCGGAAATTCGCCGTAACGGGTCTGGAGGAAAGTGGCACCGTCCTTTTCGATCACAGGATGCGCACCGTAAGAGATAGCGGTAATGTCTTCACGCACCTCTTCAGCCAACTGTTTCACAGCCGGATCCCCCTCGAAATAGATCAGCTTCCCTTCCCGTTCGATCAAGGTCGTAAAATTCCTGAATGTATCGTAATAGGCATCCGGGCTGGCGTGATCCGTTTCCGGTGTCCAGGCCAGATTGGTCAGTATCGCGATGTGAGGACGGAAAAACTCCAGCTGGAAACGTTTCTCCAATGCCGATGTAACATGTTCATCGCCTTCTATCAGGGCAATACGCGCCTCGTAGCTCATATGCACACGATTCGGCAACAAAGGGATTTCGCTGGTCAGGGCATAATCGAAAACCATCTTCTGCCGCTGGAGGGCATAAATGATCATCGAGATAACCGTTTTCTTTCCGCGGCTTCCCGCAACGACTACCCGAGTTTTCTCTTTGGTCCGCTGAAATATGAATTCAGGTATAGAGAGAATCAATAACCCTAATTCCTTAGCTTTTATCAGTTCCGGATTATCCTGCTTGACAGTGGCGCCCAAAACGACAAAATTATTATCCTTTGTTAATCTCTCCGGAAACCATCCGTTTCCATGACATGTACAACCAGCAGTGTGCAGCTTCGCTATCACTTCTTCCGTCATACCATCACCGGAAACACTCACTTCATATCCCTTCTCATGAATAGCCAAAGCCAGGTCAAGCACAAGAGGTTCGGTTACGGAGATTAAATGAACTTTTCGCATCGCTTAGATTTTGTCGCAAATGTACACAATTTCATCAAGGTTCACCATACCAGTAATAGAAAAAATAGGCTTATATTTGACACAAAAAAAGTGAAATGAATATACAGATAATCGATACAGGTTACTTTTACGCAGATGGCGGAGCCATGTTCGGAGCTATTCCGAAAACCGCATGGAGCCGGCGTTATCCAAGCAACGACACGAACGGCTGTGTCCTGGCAATGAGGAGCCTGTTAATATCAAACATTCCTGAAAAAGTGATCCTCGTAGACAACGGAGCAGGCACCAAGCATTTGAAGCAGTTAAGCTATTATAATTTCTTCGACCTGGTTGACCTGGGGGAAGAATTGCAGAAAAGAGGTATCACGGCCGGACAGGTGACGGATGTAGTACTTACCCATCTGCATTTTGACCACTGCGGCTATTCGACCCTGAAAAATGAAGAAACGGGAGAAATACTCCCGGCGTTTCCCAACGCCACTTACTGGGTCAGCCGCAAACAGTGGGAAAATTTCCTCCATCCGAACGCTCTGGAAAAAGATTCTTATTTTATAGAGAACATGCAGGCGATAGCCGATAACGGGCTGTTACGCCTCATCGATACAGACACGGAACTTTGTCCGGGTATCGACCTGCGTCTTTTCGACGGACACACACCGGGACAGATCGCTCCTTATATCCGGATGCCGGAACAAACCTTTGTCTTCATAGGCGATGTGATTCCCCTGGCAGCAAGCGTTTCCCCGGATTGGATTTCAGCCTATGACACTTTTCCCGTTACATCTTATCAGGAAAAAATACGCATACTGGAAGAAGCAGCCCGTGAAGGACAAGCACTCATTTATTGTCACGATGCTTATACTAAATGTAGTACAGTAAAGAAAATAAACGATTTCTTCAAGAAAGATAAAACGATAGAAATACAATAACATCACCGATTAACAGGCAAATTTATATCAGAAATAAAATAAATTACTATCTTTGGGAACAATCTCTAAGACAGATCATAAATACAAGAAAAAGACATTATCATTTATAACTTTATATAACGCATGAATAAACTAAGCAAACTGACGCTGCTTTGTGCAGCTTTTGCCGGAATGATGGCCTGTTCCGATGGAAAAGTCGCTAAAGGCGATTACGGGATTATTCCCCTGCCCCAGGAAGTATCCATGATCAATGGAGGCTCTTTTGTGTTAACACCTTCTACATCTATTGTCTATCCGGAAGGGAATGATCTGCTGAAACAGGCTGGCGAATTTCTGGCTGCTTATATTAAAGAAGCAACCGGTTATGCTCCGAAAGTCGTTACGGCAAAAGGCTCGAAACCGATCCATCTTTCGATAGACAAAAGCATTTCCAACCCGGAAGGTTACCGTCTGACAGTCACTCCCGAAGGTATCGAACTGGCTGGTGCCAGCGAAGCCGGAGTGTTCTACGGCATACAGACCTTGCGCAAGTCGATCCCGGCTGTTGCCGAAGGAATGAATATCGAACTGCCGTCTGTAACGATCAACGATTATCCCCGTTTTGCCTACCGCGGCATGCATCTCGACGTTTCCCGTCATTTCTTCACAGTGGATTCAATAAAAAAGTATATCGACATACTGGCTCTGCACAATATGAATACATTCCACTGGCATCTGACAGACGACCAGGGCTGGCGTATCGAGATCAAGAAATATCCGGAACTGACAAAAATCGGTTCCCAGCGCAAACAGACCGTGATCGGACATAACACCGGAGAATATGACGGCAAACCTTACGGCGGCTTCTATACACAGGACGAAATCCGTGACGTGATCGCTTATGCCCAGCAACGTTTTATCACGATTATCCCTGAAATCGACCTGCCGGGACACCAGCAGGCTGCATTGGCTACTTATCCGGAACTGGGTTGTACGGGCGGTCCGTATGATGTATGGCAGCAGTGGGGAATTTCCAACGATGTGATCTGTGCCGGAAACCCCAAGTCCATGCAGTTCCTGGAAGATGTGCTCTCGGAAGTGATCGACCTGTTCCCCTCCGAATACATCCATGTCGGCGGTGATGAATGCCCGAAAGTACGTTGGAAAACCTGTCCGAAATGTCAGGCAAGAATCAAGGCGGAAGGCATCAAAGGAGACAAGAAGCACAGTGCGGAAGAATATTTGCAGAGTTCTATAATCTCGCAGATGGAAAAATTCGTGGAAAGCAAAGGCCGTCATATCATCGGTTGGGATGAGATTTTGGAAGGCGGACTGGCACCGAATGCTACGGTTATGAGCTGGCGTGGCGTGGATGGCGGTATCGAAGCAGCCAAACAACACCACAATGTGATCATGACCCCGAATACGTATCTTTATTTCGACTATTACCAGTCTACCGATACGGAAAACGAACCGATGGCTATCGGTGGTTACTTGCCGCTGGAACGGGTTTACTCACTGGAACCGACTGCCGGTATCCCGGATGAATATAAGAAATATGTGATCGGCGTGCAGGCTAATCTCTGGACTGAATATATCCCGACTTTCTCACAGGTTGAATATATGGTCATGCCGCGTATGGCTGCTCTGGCAGAAGTGCAGTGGACAGACCCGAGCAAGAAGGAATATCAGAGCTTCCTGCCCCGCATGGTACGCATGACTAAACTGTATGACCGCCTGGGATACAATTACGCCAAGAATATTTTCGACATCCATGCCGAATTTACGACCGATACGGAAAACGGCGAGATCGTTGTCAACCTGTCGACCATGGGCGACGGCGATATTTATTACACACTGGACGGCAGCGAGCCGACAAGCGCAAGCAATAAATACGAAGCACCTGTAAAGATCAAGGAAAATGCGACGATAAAAGCCGTTGTAGTACGTCCTGCAGGTAACAGCCGCGTATTCTCTGAAAAGATCACGTTCAGCAAATCGACTGCAAAGCCGGTTACGTTGCGCGTTGCACCGAGCAAAGGATATGAGTTCAAAGGCGGTCCCGAAATGGCAGACGGCCTGATCGGCGACAGCAACTACAAGACTGGCCGCTGGTTGGGCTTCCAGGGAAAAGACCTGGATGCAGCGATCGACCTGAAACAGCCGGTTGAAATCAGCAAAGTATCTTTCAATACCAATGTGGTAAAAGGCGATTGGATCATGGGGGCTGCCGGAGTTACCGTCAAGGTTTCCGAAGACGGCAAGAACTTCAAGGAAGTAGTGTCCAAAACAATCCCTTCATTAAAGCAATCGGACAAAGACGGCATCTACCCGCAGGAAGTTACCTTTGCACCGGTAAAAGCCCGTTATGTAGAAGTGATCATCAAGAGCGACAAACTGCCTGCATGGCATGGTGGTGCAGGCAATCCTGCTTATCTGTTCGTTGACGAAATCAGTATTCAATAGAATATAAAAATACCAATACAAGGCCGGTTAAAGGATTACATCATTTCGATGCAACCTTTAATCGGCTTTTTTGTTTAAAATCCTCCAAGGAATAAATACCTTTGCACCAAATATCTAATTTTATTCGCCATGAGAAAAAACATGTTACTTTTGGCGGCGATCTGTTCCTGCTATAATCTGTTTGCCGAAGAGGTGATTGTGAAACAGTTCAGATATGCCGGCCCTTATGAAGTTAAAAAGCCGTTCCTGCAAGACAGCCTCGACGTAAACAGCAAGAAATTCACAGAAAAAGAGTTATTGAAAACAGCCATTCCGTTTAGTAATGTCCGCCAAAGCGCACAATTCCTGGAGACAGATACCAACGGGGAAAGTACGTTGCCGGGTACTAGTCAGGCTTGCCATATCGGACTGGCTTCTTTCTATCTGAACAGCGACCGATATGTAAAAGGGTCTTTGCAGATAAAAGGACCGGAAACCTACAAAGTCTATATAAATAATGAAAAGCAGACTCCCGCAGATGGAAAGATTGCACTGACTCTGGAACCTCACCGCTATGAAGTCGTGATCAAATACCTGTCGGAAAAAGATAAAACTGGTTCTCTGAAAGTCACTTTCGAAACGGAAGCAGAAGCGGTTGTTACGGCTACGACTGATCCGGAAAAAAGATATACCATCAGCGATGTGTTCGACGGGACACGCATGCGTTCCGTCAGCCTCTCTCCGGACGGGAAATATCTGCTGACAGCTTACCAGACCACTTTTCCCGGAGGTAAAACCGAATCATTCCAGCAGGTTACCGACCGGGCCAGCGGACAGGTCCTGATCGAAAGCAGCTCCAACGATTACAGCTGGATGCCGCAAAGCAACCTCCTCTACTATACACGTAACGGCTTGCAGGGCAAAGAACTGGTAAGTATCGATCCTGTAACCAAAACAGAAAATGTACTTTCCTCCAACTTGCCTGACGGATGGTTCATATTCTCCCCGACCGAAGAGTATCTGCTGTTTACCGTATCTGAGGAAGGTCCTAAAAAAGATAAGGATATGGAAGAGATACTGGTCCCCGACGACCGTCAACCGGGATGGCGCAACCGTTCCTTCCTCCACAAATACGATCTGGCGACAGGAGTTTTCGAACGCCTGACTTACGGGCATAACTCCACTTCGCTCAATGATATTTCACAGGATGGCCGTTACCTGCTATTCACAAGCCAGGAGCGCACACTGACCAAACGCCCGTTCAGCATCACCACCCTTTATCGCATGGACCTGCAAACGATGGAAACGGAAGCGTTGCTAAAAGATCCGTTTATCGGCCGCGCCACTTTCTCTCCGGACGGGAAGCTACTGGCTATCGAAGGTTCAGGGGAAGCGTTTGACGGCATCGGGCTGAATATCGCGCCGGGACAAACATCCAACACTGCCGACGGTCAACTGTTCATTTATGATTTAGGCAGTAAACAGGTATCTCCCGTCAGCAAGGACTTTAACCCATCCATTCAGTATTTTACCTGGAACAGACATGACAAGCAAATCTATCTGCAGGGAGAAGACAAAGATTGCGTTCGCCTGTATGTCCTCAATCCGTCCACCGGCAAGATCAAGCCGATCCCGCTAAAAGAAGATATACTCTCTGATTTCACACTAGCCGAATCAGCTCCCGAGCTGGTCTATTACGGAGAAAGTGCTTCCAATTCGCAACGTCTTTACTCTGTGAACCTGAAAAAGAACACGACAGTCTGCCTGAAAGACCTTTCCAAAGACATACTCAAAGATATCACGCTGGGAGAAGTTCGTGACTGGAATTTTAAAGCTGCTGCCGGTGATACGATTTACGGACGTTACTACCTGCCTCCTCATTTCGATCCGAACAAAAAATATCCGCTGATCGTCAACTATTACGGTGGAACAAGCCCGACAGAACGTTCGCTGGAAAACCGTTATCCGTCACATGCATATGCTGCATTGGGCTATATCGTTTATATTATCCAGCCCAGCGGAGCAACCGGTTTCGGACAGGAGTTCTCAGCACGCCACGTCAACGCCTGGGGGAAACGTACCGGTGATGAGATTATCGAAGGGACAAAGAAGTTCTGTGCAGAACATAATTTCGTCGATGCCAAGAAGATCGGTTGTATCGGTGCTTCTTACGGAGGTTTTATGACACAGTACCTGCAAACAAAAACAGATATCTTCGCCGCAGCTATCTCACATGCCGGTATCAGCGACATTACAAGTTATTGGGGAGAAGGTTACTGGGGCTATTCATACAGTTCGCTGGCAACGGCAAACAGTTACCCCTGGAATGCCCGCGATATATATGTAGAACAAAGTCCGTTGTTCCATGCAGATAAGATCAATACTCCGCTCCTGTTCCTGCATGGCTCCGTCGATACGAATGTGCCTGTCGGAGAAAGTATCCAGATGTTTACCGCCCTGAAACTACTGGGTAAGGAAACCGCCTTTATACAAGTGACAGGACAAAATCATCAGATTTTCGACTATAAGAAACGTACCGAGTGGAACAATACAATCTACGCCTGGTTCGCCAAATGGCTGAAAGAACAACCGGAATGGTGGGAAGCCTTATATCCTGCCAAGTCCTTATAAAAAAGAGACCCTCAGTCCATAGCTTGAGGGTCTCTTTTTATAATATATACCGTTACGTTACAACATGCCGCGCATCCGGTCTTCGAAAGCAGTCAGTGCCGCTTTCGCCCCTTCGCCCATCGAAATGATAATCTGTTTGTAAGGCACAGTTGAAACATCGCCTGCCGCATAGATACCCGGCACACTGGTACGGCAATGGTTATCGATCACGATCTCACCCGGACGGTTCGTATCCACTACCTCACGGAAAGCACCGCTATTAGCAGCCAAACCTATCTGAACGAATATACCATCCAACTCAATCGTACGTACTTCATCCGTCTGACGGTCCTTGACACGGATACCGGTTACCTTCTCACCGTTCCCCAATACTTCCATAGTTTGTGAATTCATGAATATCTCCACATTGGGCAGGCTTCTAAGTTTATCCTGCAATACCTGGTCGGCTTTCAGCGTATCGGCAAATTCCAACACTGTTACCTTCGAGCAGATACCAGCCAGGTCGATAGCCGCCTCGATACCGGAATTACCGCCACCCACTACAGCGACATGTTTCCCTTTATAGAACGGTCCGTCACAATGCGGACAAAAAGCGACACCACGTCCGATATATTCCGCTTCACCAGGGATATTCAGACGACGCCAGCTCGCTCCGGTTGCCACAATCACGGCAGGAGCAATCAATTTCTCGCCGGTAGAAGTCGTTAATATCTTATCACGGCCCTCTATTGTCACATTCTCCACACGGCGATGTTCGAGGATGTCGATCGGATAATCTTTCATATGCGACATCAGGTCGAGCGCCAGTTGCTGACCAGTGGTCTGAGGAACAGATATCATATTCTCAATACCCACCGTTTCCTTCACCTGACCACCGATACGATCTGCAACAACGGCTACTTTCAAGCCTTTACGCACCGTATAGATGGCAGCCGCACTACCAGCCGGACCACCGCCCACAATGATCACATCGTAGTTCTTCTCAACAACAGGCAAGTCTGTTTCCTTCACGCCGTACTGAGCTTCCAGCTTACCGAGCAGTTCACCGAAATCGCCCCGTCCCACATGGATCAGTTTGCCGTCGGCAAAGACAGAAGGGACACCCTGCACTTTCATGGCTTCCACTTCTTCCTGGTTGATCGCCCCGTCTACCATCTCATGCGTGATCTCCGGATTCAGTGTAGCCATTGCGTTCAAAGCCTGCACTACGTCCGGACAATTGGTACAGGTCAGAGAGACATAGGTAGTCAGTTTGACCGGACCGTTCAGAGCTTTCACACGGTTGCAGATACTTTCATCGGGGATATTTTTACCTTTGCCATCGCTATTCAGAAGTGCCAGCAGGAGAGACGTAAATTCGTGTCCGTTAGGAACACCGCGGAACTTTATCCCGGTTTTCTCACCGTTCTTCAACAAGGAAAATTCCAGACCGTCGCCATCGGCTACCTGTACAGAGATTTTATCGGAACAATCTGCTACATCGTTCAGCAGTTCCAACAGTTCCTTGCGGCTTTCGTGTTCAGGAGAAACCCGCACGTCAAAAATATATTCGTTCGTTAATCCGCCGAAAATGCCGGATAACTGATTTTTCATTGATGCATCTAACATATTAATTGAAAATTGAAAGTTGAAAATTGAAAATTAATCCCTGAAAAAAGAATTGAGAACTGAGAATTGAAAACCTTGTACCAAAGACTCATTTTCAATTTTCAATTCTCAATTTTCAATTAAGAAAAGCTTTCGCTTTTCTTAGATCTTACCGACCAGATCGATGCTCGGTTTCAATGTTTCGCCGCCTTTTTTCCATTTGGCAGGACAAACTTCACTCGGGTGTTCAGCGATGAACTGAGCTGCTTCTACTTTACGAAGCAGTTCGTCTGCATTACGACCGATACCGTTATCGTTGATTTCAGCCAGTTTGATCTTTCCTTCCGGATTAACCAGGAATGTACCGCGGTAAGCCATACCGTCTTCTTCGATCATGACACCGAATGCACGGCTCAATACGCCTGTCGGGTCAGCCAACATCGGATATTTGATCTTACGGATCGTTTCAGAAGCATCATGCCATGCTTTGTGTACGAAGTGTGAATCTGTACTTACAGAGTAAACCTCTACGCCCATAGCCTGGAACTGGTCATATTTGTCAGCCATATCTACCAACTCAGTCGGACAAACGAAAGTAAAGTCAGCCGGGTAGAAAAAGAAAATTGCCCATTTGCCTTTGATATCGTCGCTGCTTACAGTTTCGAACTTACCATTGTGGTATGCCTGTACTTTGAACTCGGGTGCTTGTGAATTGATAATAGGTTCCATAGAATTTTTATTTTAATCGTTATTACTATTTTGTTTTGTTTCTGATGCAAAGATAAGTTGCCGATTCGAGGTAAGAACAAAAAATCCAATCGAAAGGTTTTATGCACTCATAGACAAAATCTTTGAGTATCAGCATTTCAGAGTTATTAACAAGAAGAGTCAATCTGGCCAGCAGAGGTTTTCACCCTTGATTTCCGAGGTCTCGAACTCCAGGGTGGCATGATGTATGCCGACATGCTGCAACTCATGTTTTAGTTCCTGTTTGATACGTTCCATTTCTGAAAGATCGTCGATCGAAACATGGGCGGTCAAGGCTGTTTCAGTCGTACTGATCGCCCAAATATGCAGGTGATGGACCCTTCTCACACCTTCCACGGCGTGCATGGCTTTTTCGACCTTTTCGATATCCGTTCCGGAAGGAACACCGTCCAGCGAAAGACGCAGGCTGTCACGCAGCAATCCCCAGGTAGAATAGATAATGACCAAAGCGATGACCAGCCCGATCACCGGGTCGATGATGTACCAGCCGGTATGTGCAATGACAATCCCGGAAATAACGACACCGACAGACACCAGCGCATCCGCTGCCATATGCAGATAAGCCCCTTTCACATTCAGGTCCTTATCCTTATCTTTCATAAAAAGCCACGCCGTAACCGCATTGATAACGACACCGATCCCGGCAACCCAGGCGATAGCATCTCCTTCCACCGGACGGGGATGAAGCAGCTTCGTTATACTCTCAGCTATAATGATACCGACAGCGACCAACAGAATGACCGCATTCAGTAGGGAGACCAGTACCGTACTTTTTTTATATCCATAAGTATAACTGGCGGTCGGATGTACCTTTGCCAGCCGGAAAGCCAGCATAGCCAATACGAGGCTGGCAACATCGCCCAGGTTATGTCCGGCATCAGACAGCAACCCCAGCGAATTATACCAGAAACCCGCTGCAAACTCGGCTACAACAAATGCCAGGTTCAAGGTAATACCGATGATAAAGGCTTTATTCAAAGAGGTTATTTCGTGATGATGATGGTCGTGATGATGTTGTTCCATATTCGTTCCTACTTTTATTTGAGTAACAATATGGGACAAAACTATGTTCTTCCTATCGGCAAAAATTCACAGGGAACGGATTGAATAGGGTTACACGGTTATACCCTGTTTCTTAAATATCTCTTTTGCATTTGCCAGACGTTCGGCAGACAGAGGTTCTACGTCTTTTAATTTGTACTCCATCCCTTGTGCTTCGTATTTGTAAGCACCCATTGTATGGTAAGGTAACAGTTCGGCTTTCCGTACCACTTTATAACGGCTGATATATTCCGCCAGTTTACCCAAGGCTTCGTCATTATCCGTCCATCCGGGAACGATGACGTGACGGATCCATACAGGAACATCCCGTTTCTCCAGTTCATCCAGAAAGCGTAATGTATTATCCAGTTTTACAGCCGTCAACCGAGGATGTAATTCGGGATCGATCGTTTTTATATCCAACAGGACAAGGTCTGTATATTCCAATACCTCCAATGCTTTCGGTATACAGACATAACCGGAGGTATCCAGTGTCGTATGGATGCCGGCTTCCCGGCAAAGACGGAAAAAAGCAGTAAGGAACTCTGCCTGCAACAAAGGTTCTCCCCCTGTGACAGTCACCCCTCCTTTAGCTATAAAATTCTTGTAACGTAAGACTTCGGCAAGTAGTTCTTCCGGTGTCAACAGGTATTTAGCTTCTCCCCTGCTATCCCAGGTATCCGGGTTATGGCAATAGAGACAACGAAGCGGACACCCTTGCATAAAAACAACAAAACGAATACCGGGGCCATCGACTGTCCCGAAACTTTCTAAAGAATGAATTTTCCCCTTCATGATAGTTGACAGATGACAGTTGACTGTTGACAGATGACAGGTAGAGAAGCTTTACGCATCCTCTAACTGTCAACTGTCACTTGTCAACTATCAACTGTTAAAGTGAGTGATTGATTGTTCTTGAAATTACGTCTAACTGCTGTTCGCGTGTCAGCTTCACGAAGTTTACGGCATAACCGGAAACACGGATGGTCAGCTGCGGATACTTTTCAGGATGATCCATTGCGTCGAGCAGCAATTCCTTGTCGAATACGTTTACGTTCAGATGTTGTCCGCCGTCCGGAGTAAAGTAACCGTCCAGCAAACCAACCATATTGGCGATCTGGGTATCACGTTCTTTACCTAAAGTAGCAGGAGAAACGGCAAACGTATAAGAGATGCCGTCATGTGCATGCTGGAACGGCAACTTGGCAACAGAAGCCAGTGCTGCGATCGCCCCCTTGGTATCGCGTCCGTTCATCGGGTTGGCACCCGGAGCAAACGGCGTACCGCCTTCACGCCCGTCAGGAGTAGCCCCTGTCTTCTTACCATAGACCACATTGGAAGTAATGGTCAGGATAGACTGTGTCGGAGTAGCATTACGGTATGTCTGGTGCTGGCGCAGATATTCCATGAACATTTCAGTAATATCTACGGCAATACTGTCCGTACGGTCATCGTTATTTCCGAAAGGAACATAATCGCCTTCACGTTCAAAGCCGACAGCCAGTCCGCGTTCATCACGGATCACCTTCACTTTCGTATCGCGGATAGCCGCCAACGAGTCTGCAACGATAGAAAGACCGGCAATACCTGTCGCGCGGATACGTTCCACATGACCGTCGTGCAAGCCCATCTCGAATGCTTCGTAAGCATACTTATCGTGCATATAGTGGATGATCTTCAGAGCATTGACATATACTTTCGCCAGCCAGCGCATCATCTGTTCGTATTTCTCCATTACTTCGTTGTAATCGAGGTATTCGCTGGTGATCGGCTCGAATCTCGGAGCCACCTGTACGCCCGAACGTTCGTCACGTCCTCCATTGATCGCGTACAGCAAACATTTAGCCAGGTTGGCACGTGCACCGAAATACTGCATCTGTTTACCGATCTTCATCGGAGATACACAGCAGGCAATACCATAATCATCGCCATAATCCGGACGCATCAGATCGTCGTTCTCATACTGGATAGCAGAAGTATCGATAGAAACCTTTGCACAGAAACGTTTCCAGTTTTCGGGAGCATTGTTAAACCACAGCACTGTCAGGTTGGGTTCCGGAGCCGGACCGAGGTTGTATAATGTATGCAGGTAACGGTAAGATGTCTTTGTTACCAAAGAACGGCCGTCGACACCCTGCCCGCCTAAAGATTCAGTCACCCAAACCGGATCACCGGAGAACAGATCGTTATATTCCGGAGTACGCAGGAAGCGGACAATACGCAGTTTGATAATGAACTGGTCGATCAACTCCTGTGCTTCTTCTTCCGTCAGTTTACCTTCACGGAGATCTTTGTCAATATAAATATCGAGGAAAGTAGAAGTACGTCCCAACGACATAGCCGCACCATCCTGGTCTTTTACAGCAGCCAGGTAAGCCAGATAGACAAACTGAACGGCTTCGCGTGCATCCTTTGCTGGTTTAGTCACATCGAAACCATAGCCGGCACACATCTTTTCGAAGGCTTTCAGAGCCTTGATCTGTTCGGATATCTCCTCACGGCTCTGGATAATCTCTTCCGTCAGTTCCTGAATATCGAGTCTTTTCAGATAGTTCTTTTTCTCTTCAATCAGGATGGCAGTACCATACAATGCTACGCGGCGGTAGTCACCGATGATACGTCCGCGTCCGTAAGCATCCGGCAGTCCGGTGATGATAGCGGAGCGACGTGCTGCAATCATTTCATCCGTATAAGCAGAGAAAACGCCTTCGTTGTGCGTCTTTCTATATTTTGTGAAGATTTCTTTTGTCATCGGATCCAGCTTGTAGCCGTAAGCTTCCAGGCTGTTTTCCACCATGCGAATACCACCTTTCGGGAAAATACCGCGTTTCAGAGGGGCATCGGTTTGCAGGCCGACAATTACTTCGTTTTCTTTGTCAATATAACCTGGTCCGTAAGTATCTATGCCTTGAGGATATTTTGTTTCAGCGTCGTAAACACCCTTCTCCCTTTCTACCTTAAACATTTCGGTCAGTTTATCCCAAACTTTCTTCGTCTTATCCGAGGAGCCCTTCAGGAAAGAATCATCCCCTTCATAAGGTTTATAATTGTTCAGGATAAAATCCCTTACATTAATCTCTCTTTTCCAAATTTCGCCTTTGAACTGCGCCCAGTTCTCGTTTTCAAACTTCATACCTATCTTTGTTTACTTCGGTTTTAATTTCGATGCAAAGGTACTGCTTTTATAGGTGACTAAAAACTATTGTACAACCTGGATGTCTCCCAAACAGCCAAAATCACTACAAATAGTTACTAAAAAGGCCCTATAACTAGGGTGTATCGCTTGTTTTAGGTATCACTGGGCATGGTATGATAAATAATACAAAAAAAGATGAATATGAATCTTTAAGATCACAAATTGTGACCTAAAAAAATTAATGAGAGCCTTTGTTGTTATCCGCCAGCTGATCGCTAACCCTATATTGTTTTGTCCGTTTTTGTTCTCCCGTCAGCGGAAGGGAAGTCTTGCTTCAATTCTGCATGGTTACTCCAAATGTTATTTTCATCAATCACCTTCCTACGTTGTATTCTCATTTCATTTACTCTTTACCACAAAACTACGAAAAATGTAGCTTCAAAACGATGTAATGACTGTGTTAGCAATTGTCAGACCAAGTACGTTCGTGATTACTACATTCTTGCCTTCAGCACCCTTAACAATTACGGCACCGTCATTAGCGATTATGCTGATCGAAGATATCGTGATATCTTCGTTTGCTGTCGGATGACTGATTGTTCGAATAAGAAATAAAAAAGGAACCGTCCTTCACAGGAAAGCTCCTTTTTTATGTCGGAAACAACCAATAAAAACATTCCGACATAACGTTTAATCATCTTATATGCTTACATAATTAGCAAAAAGGTTTTGATATAGCGATTATACTAATAGTGTTACTTTCTTTTTACATTGCAAAGATAGGGCAGCCCGCAAGAGTGCACAATACCTATTACTGAGTAAAAAAAGAGGTGCCGGCTACCTATTCTGTGTTATATTAAAGAATATCCAGATTCTCGCCGGCAACATATACCACAGACTTGCCTGAGCCACGCCGGCGAAGCACTCCCCGGCTAATGAAATCATTCAGCTCATTCATAGCGCCGTAAGAAGTCAGTTGGCTCAGCTGAATATATTCCTTTCGGGTGATACAGATATTTATTTTGAGAAAAGACACCAGCTTTTCCTTTCTTTCTTCCACAGTAGAGGTGATTTTCTTCTTCTTTCGCGAAAGGGAATGCACACGTTCCAGCTTCATCTCACTGCTGATCTTTTTGCGAAACTCGCTGCTGAGCCTTAGATGTACGTTTTGGAAGGTGACTGATTCCGCCCTGATTTTTTCTTCCTCGTCATCCGTTTCCTGCAGACACTTCAGCGAAGTACTAAAAAAGCCAAGCTCGCCCACTTCCACGATGTTGCCCTCAGCAAGCAGATAACGTAAGTCGTCAACAATGGCATCGAGTGCTCCGGTCAACACATTTTTCGGCAAATGTTCATAGGCAGCCACATGTCTAATAAACTCTTCACGCGTATACGTTTTTTTAGGATAAATGCGGGCATGCAGTGATTTCTTGTCCTCCTTCCCTTTAGGTGAAGGCGTTTCATACAGATCATATTGTGCGCTCATAGATTATATGGTATTATTTTAAAGTAACAAATTCTTTTCTCACTAAAAACTAATCGTTCGATAGCCGTTCTCTACTCGTTCAACGGCTGTCATCTATTCGTTTGATATTAGTCGAATGAATAAAGAACGGCTATCGAACGATTAATTTTTAGAAAACAAAGATATAAAGAATAAGAAAAGAATGGGTATCTGTTGTAAATAAAAAAAGAGCCATTCTTCACAGAATGACTCATCTTTTATATGAAAGGAACAACCAATAAAAAATCCCTTTCATTTGGGTATTTACCTTATAAATAATAGGTGTACATAAAAATCAACAATTTCGGTTTCGGTCAGGACGATTATACTAATAGTAAAACTTAATTGATGATGCAAAGGTAAAGTCATATAAAAGTACCTGCAATACCTATATATATGTAAAACTTACTCATCTCTAACCATTAATAGGGATTTTACAGCATTTTTCCAGTAAAACACCACACAATACCCACAAATAGGTAGCATCGGGTAATTTATACCTACTATACGCGATTGCGCATACTTTTTAACCGCCCTAATTTTGCCAAAAATTTCAAAAGGCAATGAGAAAATTAACAAATTTGTTGGCTATCACTCTACTTGGATCCTGTGCAACAGCCTTTGCACAGAGCAACGAAGAGTCAACAGCGGCAGATGAATCGGCAAAGATTTATGCCAGCGGTTATGATAAATTTAGATTTGGCGGTTATGGTGAAATCCTAGCGAATTTTATGGATTATGGTATCAACCGCTTTTACGGAGGGAATAATGGAAATGCAAAAACAAACAGAAACTCAATCTCTATCCCTCGTTTCGTTGTAGCTTTCGACTATAAATTTAATCCTAAATGGATATTAGGGGCAGAAATTGAATTCGAAGCGGGTGGTACAGGTACTGCTTATGAACTTGAAAATACAGAAAACGGAGAATATGAAACTGAAGTCGAAAAAGGTGGCGAAGTGGCACTGGAACAGTTTCATATCACACGGTTAATCCACCCCGCATTCAATGTCCGGGTGGGACATATTATCGTTCCGGTCGGTTTAACGAACGCGCATCATGAACCTATCAACTTCTTCGGTACATCCCGCCCTGAAGGAGAAGCAACGCTTATCCCCTCCACATGGCATGAAAACGGTATCGAAGTGTTCGGTACATTTGGTAGAGATTATACTCGCTTCAGTTATGAAGCGTTGGTTGTTTCCGGATTAAATGCCTGCGGATTCTCGCGCGACGAATGGGTTGCAGGAGGCAAACAAGGTATTTTCGAAACAGACAACTTTACTTCTCCTGCTTACGTAGGTCGTTTAAATTATGAAGGCGTTCCCGGATTAAGAGTCGGAGCCTCATTCTATTATTGTAACAACGTAGGTGCAAACTCTGATAAACCGCACACATTTGTCAGTATAGGAAAAAGTCCGCTACGCATTTACACGGCAGACCTTCAGTACAAAAACAAGTATGTAACAGTCCGGGGAAATCTGATTTACGGAAGCTTAAGCAATGCCGAAGCTCTTTCCGGCAAAATAGGTACACAAAGTAATACATCTCCTTACAGCCGTCTTACCCCGGTTGCTAAAAATGCAGTCAGCTATGCCGGCGAAGTCGGCGTTAACCTTCGCTCTATCTTCAAAGAGAATAAGAAAGTCCCGGTAATTTATCCGTTTGCGCGTTACGAATATTACAATCCGCAAGAGAAGGGCGAAGGTAAACAGACCATGGACCTTCGTGATAAAGTAAGTATGTGGACTGCCGGAGTTAACTGGTATGCACTCCCCAACCTGGTTGTTAAAGCTGATTATACAACACGCAAAATCGGCGGAGGAAAATACAACAGCGAAAACGAGTTCAGTTTAGCAGTTGCTTATGTAGGCTGGTTCATCAACAAATAAAGAATGAAATAATATAAATCTATTTTAATAACAGAAGAAAATGAAAAAGAAGTTTTTATCATTTGCTGCATTTATGTTAAGTATAGCTCTGACATTCAGTGCTTGCTCAAACGATGACGACGATCCTCAAACGGAAACACCGACAGATCTTGACTACTCTGCTGAAAATGCGGAGGCATGGGGTAATTACATGTATAACGTTGCCAGCTTGCTTAAAAATGATGCTGCCAATTTATATAAATATTGGAATGAAGACTACAAAGGGGCTGGTCCTTATGCAGAAGCATTCAAGAAACATAATATCGGAGGCGAGACAAGCATCAAAACGGCATTGAACGGTATCGAACAGATTTTCGACAAATGCGCCGAAATCGCCAACGAAGTAGGTAGTGCAAAGATTGGTGACCCTCTTGACAAATATAATTCAGGAGATAAAGAAGGTGCACTTTATGCCGTAGAATCATGGTATAGCTGGCATTCACGCGACGACTATACCAATAACATCTGGTCAATCCGTAACTCTTATTACGGAACGGTTTCTGCCAACGATGCAAACGACCAAAATGATATTCAGACAAGCTCTATTTATAAATTGGTTGAGGCAATGGATGCCGATATGAACAAGAAGTTGAATGACGCCATCCATGCGACAGCCGAAGCTATCCAGAATATCCCGCAGCCTTTCCGCAACAACATCAACAGTGATGAAGCATTAGCCGCTCAGGAAGCTTGTCTTTCATTGGAAAATATTCTGAAAGAAGTAAAAGCTGCCGTACGTGCTGCCTATGAAAATACACCGAACGACAGCAAGCTGGAAGCAATCCTGGTTCAATACACAGACTACGTAGTGTTGCCGACCTACAAATCGTTGATGGAAAAGAATGCAGCCTTGTTCGAAGCTGTTAAACAGTTCAAGAATAGTCCGAGCAATAGCAATTTCGATGCAGCCAGCGAAGCATGGCTTGTTGCTCGCGAACCATGGGAAAAGAGCGAAGGCTTCCTGTTCGGTCCGGTTGACACAGAGGGTCTTGATCCTAACATGGATAGCTGGCCTTTAGACCAGAACATGATTGTTAGTATCTTGGAATCAGGTAACTTCGACAAAATGGAATGGGATGAAGACGACGACAGTGCTTCGGTAGAAGCTGCACAGAATGTACGTGGTTATCACACCTTGGAATACCTATTGTTTAAAGACGGAAAACCGCGTAAAGTAAACAACTAAAAAATAACCAGGTGAATCTTTTTCACTATTACATAATGCCTTGAAGTAGCCCGGTTATGCGACCTGGCTACTCCAAGGCTTTGGAACGTTTGACAATGGATTTCAAACGAATAAGATCTGATCAAAAATAAAGAAAAATCAATATGAAATTTCGACATCTGTTTTTTCCTCTGTTGTTCCTAGCTCCACTCTGTTCCTGCGAAAAAGAAGGGATAGATATGGATGATGTAGAAGTTCCTAATAATTATGCGCTCTCAGCCGGAACTTCGACTATCTTCCTCAATTCATCCGTAGCATACGACACAGAAGCAGACTGGGTATCAGGTAAATATTCGACCCGGTTTAATAATGGAGATAGATTGTATGACGACGTACGCACGAGTAGTAACGGCACAGGTGGTGGCCTCGGCCCGGTGTATGCGGGTTATTCCTGTGGAAGCTGCCATCGTAATGCCGGACGAACCAAGCCGACATTATGGAGCGAAGGAGGCTCCGGAAGCTACGGATTTTCTTCCATGCTGGTTTATATCGCCAAAAGAAACGGGGCACAATTCAAAAACTACGGCCGTGTATTGCACGACCAGGCCATATATGGCGTAAAGCCGGAAGGTAAACTTTCCGTTGAATATACATACGAAACGTTCTCGTTTCCTGATGGCGAAACATACGAGTTATGTAAACCTGAATATTCGATTTCAGAATGGTATGCCGACAGTATCGCTCCAAAGGATCTGTTCTGTACCGTACGTATTCCTTTACGCCATGTCGGCATGGGGCAGATGATGGCACTCGATCCGACAGAGATCGAAGCACTTGCTGCAAAAAGTAATTATCCTGAATATGGAATCAGCGGCCGTTGCAACTATATTTCCGAACGAGGCGTCATGCGTCTGGGCCTGTCCGGCAATAAGGCACAGCACGCAGACTTGACCATTGAACTCGGTTTTTCCAGCGATATGGGTGTAACAAACAGTCGTTATCCGGAAGAGATCTGCGAAGGACAGATACAAATGGATCAGGGAAGCATGATGGGCCTTTCGTATGATCAACTGGATGTCTCGACAGAAGAGATGGAAAATGTGGACCTTTATCTGCATGCCCTGGGTGTTCCGGCCCGAAGAAACGTCAATGATCCGCAGGTAATCAAAGGAGAACAAAAATTCTACGAAGCCAAATGTCACCTATGCCACGTAACAACGCTGCACACCAAGACACGCGGTGCCGCCTTATTGAATGGGACACAATTACCCTGGCTGGGAGGACAAACCATCCATCCGTATTCCGACTTTCTATTGCATGACATGGGATCTGAGATTATGGGAGTTGGACTGAACGACAACTATGTCAGCGGCCTGGCACGCGGCAATGAATGGCGTACCACTCCTTTATGGGGAATCGGCCTTCAAGAAACAGTCAACGGACATACTTACTATCTCCATGACGGACGTGCCCGCAACCTGGTTGAAGCCATCATGTGGCACGGAGGTGAAGGAGAGGCATCCAAGAATTTATTTAAGAAAATGAGTAAAGAAGACCGTGATGCGTTAATCACATTTATCAATTCATTATAATAGCAAGACAACAAAGATGAAACAACTAATAACTACAATCATTGCATTACTGTTCTTACCATTAACAGTACTGGCCCAGCACGAAGAAGATACGGAAAACGGGGTGGTATCTTTGTCCGGCAAAGAAGGTTTCACTATCGGTACTAAAAAAGGCGATTTCGTTTTTAAGCCTTATATGCTCGTTCAAACCAGTGCAAATATCAATTATTACGATGATGAAGGTTTGGATCCTGCTTATAATCAAGACAACATTGCAAATTCCGGTTTTTCCATCCCATACGCCATTCTCGGTTTTACAGGAAAAGCGTTCAATATGGTTACATTCAACCTGTCTATCAATGCAGCCGCAAGCGGAGGTGGTATTCTGCAACAGGCTTGGTTTGACGTAAAACTCAAAGAAAGCTTTGCCATACGCGCGGGTAAGTTCAAAACACCGTTCGCGCATGCTTATCTGACAACATTAGGAGAGACACTGATGCCTACTCTTCCTGTTTCACTGACAGCACCTGTCATTCTACCTTATTCACTGAATGCCGTAACTCCCAATATCGGCACAGGTTTTGACCTGGGTGTAGAAGTCCACGGATTAATCAAAGAAAAATTCGGCTATGAAGTAGGTATATTTAATGGTACAGGCAGCTCCGTAAACGTGGCTTCAAAAACATTCAGCGATGATTGGCATATCCCTTCTTTATTATATGCCGGACGTATTACTTACATGCCAAAAGGTGTTATGCCGTCTAATCAAGGAAACCCCAATCGTCTGAAAGAAGATAAAATATTATTCGGCCTATCAACGTCTTTAAATGTAGAAAGCGAAAATGAAAGTACAAACGATTACCGTGCCGGTGCAGAATTTGCCATGTTGAAAAACCGTCTTTATCTGGGAGCAGAGCTCTATTATATGAACGTTGGTTTCACCAAACGACAGAAAATAGATGAAAGTTATAACTATCTGGGCGGATATGTACAAGGCGGTTATTTTGTAACCAATCGCCTGCAAGCGACGGCCCGCTACGATTTCTTTAACCGCAACGGAGTTGACACAAACGGTTTCCTGAATATGCCCGCAGTCGGATTCAACTATTTCTTTACTGGATGTAATCTGAAATTACAGGCAATGTATCAGTTCATCGGACGTACAGGACATGACACACAGCTTGATCGTGATAACGATGATCTAGGGTTAGCTATGCATTCAGGAACAGTTTTGCTTCAATATACATTCTAATTGTCACACCATGAATAGAAAGTTTTTTTCATTCATAATCAATGCGCTACTATTCTCTTGTCTTTTCGTTTCCTGCGATGACGGCAAAATTTACGACGAGGGCAGACACGTAGAGATAGAGGGAGGCATAGCCAGGGTTACAGCTACTATCCAGGGTGTTCAAACCTGGCCCAGCGATTATACGATTGTTGTCGCCGGATTTAAAAAGGATGATGAATATGCTGCGGTCGCCAAAACAGTGACAACTGCAGACGATGGTTCGATGGACCTTATTTTAAAAGGCATTTCAAACGAAGTCAACCAGATAGAAGTTTGTGTTATCAATAAATTGAGAAAACGTATTGTCAGTTTCTATCAAACGGATTTTACGGATTCATCCGATACGCTAAAGCTGGATATAGGTACGGTCAATGCGAGTTTATTCAATGGCATACAAAAAAGCATTTTTGATGCTAGCTGTACCGGCTGTCATGGGGCCGGGGCCAGTGCTGCAGATGGTCTATATCTGACTGAAGGAAAAAGTTACAGTGCTTTGGTCAATGTAAAAGCGAACTCTTCGAATGAAGGGAAAATGCTTGTAAAGCCTGGTGATGCAGATAACAGCTTCATCATGGATGTACTGACAGAAGGGGCGAGCAACCATTATCATAATGATTTGTTATCCGGTTCACCCGAAAAGATTTCTCTTTTGAAGAGTTGGATCGAAGGGGGAGCCCAAGAATAAATTTATAATTATGGCATTCAAAACAAAAACATACGAACAAGACTTTATACACGCTCAAATTTGTTCTTTTGAAGGCAAGGGAGGGGTAACGGAATATCATATACTATTTTCTGTTACCAACCCTTCATTGCCGTTTACGGAACAGCTGGATAAATTACAAAAAGCATACGAAACAGTAACAAAAGAAGAAGCCGGTAAAGCCGTCGCTATATTCCGCCGGTATTTCCTGAGTGATGCGGCGAATCAGACGGAACGGTTGATGGAACGGGAATGCGAAAACCCGTTTTGTGCATTATCGATTGTACAACAAGCTCCGCTAAACGGTACTAAAATAGCACTATGGGCTTATATGCAAACAGATATGACTACGGAAACCTACAATTCCGGTATGTTCGAAGCATCTCATAATAAGTATCGCCACCTCTGGACCGGCGGTGCACACAACAAGGCGGCCACCTCTGAATACCAGACCCGGCTGTTATTGAACGATTATGTGTTGCAACTGACCGAACAGCATTGTACGCTGGCTGCCGACTGCATCCGTACCTGGTTCTTCGTACAAAACGTAGATGTAAACTATGCAGGTGTCGTAAAAGCCCGCAAGGAAGTTTTCATCACACAGAACCTGACGGAGAAAACACATTATATAACCAGTACCGGGATAGAGGGCCGTCACGCCGACCCGGAAGTGCTGGTGCAGATGGATGCCTATACAGTAGACGGTCTGCTACCGGAACAGATACAATTCCTCTATGCCCCTACCCATTTAAATCCGACCTATGAATATGGCGTCACTTTTGAACGGGGCACAGCCGTTTCGTACGGCGACAGGAAACAGATATTCCTGTCGGGAACAGCCAGTATCGACAACCGGGGAGAGATCGTTCACCCCGGAGATATATTGAAACAGACTGAACGGATGATGGAAAACATCAGCGTCCTGTTGCAGGAGGCCGGAGCTTCCGTTGCCGATATCATGCAGGCTATCGTCTATCTCCGCGACCCGGCAGATTACGAGGAAGTGAACCGCTATATCCGCACCCATCACCCGGATATGCCGCACCTGATCGTACTGGCACCGGTATGTCGTCCGGGATGGTTGATTGAAACGGAATGTATCGCCGTTATTCCGGCAGACCTTCCGCAATACCCCTGTTTATAAATGAAACACCATAAATACAACAACTATGTATAAACAAGGAAAATACAAAGAGACAGACAAGATGAGCGACTTGATTTGCGAGAACTATCCCATGGTTCTCGTAATGAGCCGCTTCGGTATCGACCTGGGATTCGGGGAGAAAAACATCAAGGATGTATGCCGGCAGAACGAGGTGGATTGCTGCACGTTCCTTACCGTTGTCAATTTTCTCTCGGAAGAGATTTCAGGCACGATCAACGAGATCAACAACTGCCTTTCTCTCGGGTCGCTGATCACCTATCTGCATAATGCGCACGATTATTTCCTGAACTTCCGGCTGCCTCATATCCGCCGCAAACTGACGGAAGCAATTACCGGCTGCCCGGGTGACATCGCTTTCGCTATCACCAAATTCTTCGACGATTATGTTTACGAGGTCCATAAACACATGTCGTACGAAGAAAAGATCGTCTTCCCTTACGTCCGCAACCTGTTGGAAGGGATGAAAGATACCAAATACAATATCAGTATCTTTCGCAAACGGCACGACCAGATAGAGATGAAGATCGTGGAGCTCAAAAATATCCTGCTCAAATACTATCCCGGACCCGACAATTACCTGCTGAACAGTGTCCTGTTCGACATCTTTGCCACCGAACAAGATCTGGCCTCTCATAACCGGGTAGAAGATTACCTCTTCGTTCCCGCTGTACTAGCCATTGAAAAAACAATCAAATGACCGTTGCTTTATGAGCACTAACTTTAAAATAGCTGTTGCAGAACCTTCCTCCATTATCCGTTGCGGATTGATTACCATCCTAAAACGGTTGCCCGGGTTGCATATCCAGCTGACGGAAATAGCTACGGCTGAATGCCTGGTGGAAAGCCTCCGCATGCACCGGCCGGAAGTACTGATCATCAACCCTTCACTTCCCGGCTATTTCGGGATACAGCATCTGAAAGAAGAGTGCGGCTGCTCCGAAATGAAATGCCTGGCTATCGCCTGCATGGCGACCGATCAAGCCATGCTCCGCCCGTATGACGACCTGATCAATATTTATGACAGTCCCGACGAACTGAAACATAAGCTGGAGCGGCTGAATGCGGAAGAAGCATCTACTGAGCCGCAAGAAGAGGAGGAAGAACAGCAGACACTCAGTTCGAGGGAAAAAGAGATCGTTGTCTGTGTTGTCAAAGGTATGACGAACCGGGAAATCGCCGACCGTTTATATCTATCCACCCACACCGTGATCACGCACCGGCGGAATATCGCCCGGAAACTGCAGGTCCACAGTGCCAGCGGTCTGACTGTATATGCCATTGTGAACAAACTGGTCGAACTGAATGAAATAAAAAAAGCATGACAAATCAGTTTTATTTTCTTTTCACACTCCAAAATTTGGCTTCAGACTGATATACTGTATCTTTGGAAAAAGAAACAATAATAGATATCAGATACCATGGAGTTAACAATAAAACAATACAACAAAACAGAAGTACAGATCACCTCATTCGAAACTAAAAAGGGAATCACGGAATATCATGTCATCTTCCAGCAGACAGATTATATGGAAGATTATCCTACCCAATTAAATAATCTGTTACAGGCATACACCCAATGTGTCGAAGAACTTCCGGGTAACCCGACAGCGGTATTCCGCCGTTACTTTATGAGTGACGTTACCAATCAAACCGCCTTGTTAATGGAACAGGAACGCTCCAATCCGTATTGTGCTTTATCCATCGTACAGCAGGCTCCCGTGAACGGGACCAAAATAGCTCTTTGGGCATGGCTCCAGACAGGCGTACAGACACAGGTTCTTCCCAGTAATCTGTTTGAAGCACGTCACGGCAGTTACCGCCAATTGTTCGGTGCCAACCTATGCAACCGGGCTGCCAATTCGGAATATCAGACACGCCTTATTTTCCGCGATTATATCATGCAACTGACAGCAGCCAACTGCACGCTGGCCAATAACTGCATACGGACCTGGATATTCGTACAGAACGTCGACGTGAATTATCCAGGCGTAGTCAAAGCCCGCAAGGAGGTATTCGCGACACAGAACTTGACGGAAAATACTCATTTTATAGCCAGTACCGGCATTGAAGGCCGTTATCAGGACACGAATGTGTTCGTTACCATGGATACGTATGCCGTATCGGGTATCGGGCGGGAACAAATCCAATACTTATATGCCCCCGACCATCTGAGCCGGACTTATGAATACGGAGTGACTTTTGAAAGAGGCGTTGCCATCACCTATGGCGACCGCCGCCATGTCTTCGTATCCGGTACGGCTAGCATCGACCGGTATGGCGAAATCGTCCATCCGGGGGATGTGATCAAACAATCCGAACGCATGATCGAAAATATCACCGCCCTGCTCAACGAAGCAGGTGCCGACCAAAACGATATCATGCAGGCCATCGTCTATATACGGGATACCGGCGATTTCGCCCGCGTTAAACAGTATATGGAAACCCATCATCGGAACATGCCTCACCTGATCGTCCGTGCCCCGGTATGCCGATCCGGATGGTTGGTTGAAATAGAATGCCTGGCAGTCGTTGCCGTCGATGAACCGGAGTATCCGGCATTCTAACCAAAAAGCACTAACAAATATAGAATAATAATAACGTATCTATTGGCTGACAAAAAAGAAGTATCTTTGAACAGTCAAACACCAAAACAAAAAAGGACGATTATAGCTTATGTATAAAAATGGAAAATACAGGGAAACCGACAAAATGAGTGATCTTATATGCGAGAACTATCCGATGGTTCTTGTTATGAGCCGTTTTGGCATTGCCCTGGGCTTCGGCGAAAAGAATATCGGAGAAGTATGCCGTCAAAATGGTGTCGACGCCTGTACCTTTCTCACAGTCGTCAACTTCCTGACACAAGATGTATCCGCCCCGGTCATGAATGTAGACAAATGTCTGTCTATCGAGGCACTGATCACCTATCTCCATAATGCACACGATTACTTCCTGAACTTCCGTCTTCCGCATCTGCGCAGAAAACTTCTGGAATCGATCGGCGAATGTCCGCAGGACGTTGCTTTCGTTATCCAACGTTTCTTCGATGAATATGCCGAAGAGGTAAACAAACATATGTCATATGAAGAAAAAGTTGTTTTCCCGTATGTCCGTGACCTGCTGAAAGGGATAAAGGATCCGAAATATAACATCTCTATCTTCCGGAAACGGCATGACCAGATAGAAATGAAAATTGTCGAACTGAAGAATATCCTGATCAAATATTACCCGGGACCCGGAAGTAATTTACTGAACAGCGTCTTGTTCGACATCTTTGCTACGGAACAGGACCTGACTTCCCACAATCATGTGGAAGACTATCTTTTCATGCCTGCCATACTTGCATTAGAAAAAACAATTAAATAACAACCTATGAGCGCCTATTTGAAGATCGTTATTGCTGAACCTTCCGCTATTGTCCGTAGCGGCCTGGAGACAATACTGAAACACCTGCCAGGTCTCCGCATCCAGGTATCGGAAATAACTACCATCGAATCGCTTACCGAGGATCTCCGGACACACCAACCGGATATTCTTATCATCAATCCTTCTATTCCGGGTTATTTCACGATCCCTCATTTAAAGGAGATGACCGGATGCCCGGATATGAAGTGCTTCGCGCTGCTTTATACACTCACGGATCATTCCCTTACCCGTTATTATGACGATCAGATCAGCATCTTCGACAGTGCCGACGAACTGAAGCATAAACTGGAACGCCTGCACACAAAAAAAGAAGAGGGTGATGAATCGGATGAACAACAAACATTGAGTACCCGCGAAAAAGAGATTGTCGTCTGTGTGGTCAAAGGCATGACCAACCGTGAAATTGCCGACCGTCTTTTCCTCTCTACCCACACCGTTATTACGCACAGGAGAAATATCGCCCGTAAACTACAGGTACATAGTGCCAGCGCCTTAACGGTTTATGCCATTGTGAACAAGCTGGTAGAGCTTAAAGATATAAACAGATAAAACAGAACCACCTTAAATGGGGTATAGCCAAAGAAAAACTTAACTTTACTTACTGTGATCTGACCGGAGCTGAAAGATATAAACGTATATTTGCAGACAGAGATTATCTATGGCCTATCCCCGGCCTCGAAATCGAACGGAATCCGGCCCTGGCGCCTAATAACCCGGGCTGGTAAAAATAAAATACCATGAAGACAGACAGATTAATAGTACTCGCCTCCTGTGCAGCCCTCGCGGCAGCACAGGCTCAGGCAAAAAAGCCGAATGTGCTTTTCCTGATCGTAGACGACCTGCGGACGGAACTGGGATGCTACGGAGCTCCACAAGTGAAAACGCCGAATATCGACCGGTTAGCGCGAAACAGCACAGTCTTTGCAAACGCCTACTGCAATGTACCCGTCAGCGGAGCCTCCCGCGCCAGCTTTCTGACAGGTGTATATCCCAAATTCCCGGAACGCTTCATCGATGCCGACACCTACGCACAGACAGACGCTCCCTGGGCTATCCCCATCTCACAAACGTTCAGGGATCAGGGGTATTACGCCACCTCCACCGGTAAGGTATTCCATAATACCGACGATCATGAAGGTACGTGGAGCGAGGCACCCTGGGCTATCAGTCCAAACAGCAAAGACTGGGCGGAATATAACAAATGGGAATTATGGCTGAACGATGAATCAGGCAAGCACCTGAACCCCAAAAACAACCGGGGACCGTATTGCGAATCGGCTGATGTACCCGACAGTCTGTATGAAGACAACAAAATCGCCCGCAAAGTTATCAGCGACTTACAACGCCTGCAAAATAGTGACAAACCTTTTTTCATGGCAGTAGGCTTCCGGCGCCCCCATCTCCCTTTTAACGCACCTAAGAAATATTGGGATCTATACAAACGAGAGGAGATCGTTACAGCCGACAACCGTTATCTGCCGGAAGACCTGCCTAAGCAGGTGTACGGTTCACGTGAGATTTTCCAGTACACACAGACCGGGAATGTTGACAGTGACGACTTTCACCGTGAAGCGCGGCATGCCTATTATGCCTGTGTCAGCTTCGTCGACGCACAGATCGGGTTGGTTCTGGATGAGCTGGATAATTTGGGACTGGCCGATAATACCATCGTCGTCCTCGTGGGTGATCACGGATGGCATTTGGGTGAACATACTTTCTGGGGAAAGCACAATCTGATGAACCATGCCACACGGGCTCCCCTGATCGTCCGTATGCCCGGAACATCCGACGGAGTTTCCCGCGGCATAGTTGAATTTGTCGACATCTATCCTACCCTCTGCCAGGCATGTAAAATAAGTTGTCCGAAGTCGGTACAGGGTAAAAGCTTTCTCCCGCTTCTGAAAGATCCGGAAAGTAAAGGAAAAGCATTTGCCTTTATCCAATGGGGAAAAGGGACGAATGTAGTCGACGGTAATTACAGCTATGCCGAATGGACCGACAAAGAACGCCGGTCCGCCGGAGAAATGTTGTTTGATCATTCCGTCGATCCGGAAGAGAATACAAATGTCGCCTCCCAGACCAGATACCGGAAACAGACAGACCGTTTCCGGAAAGCAATCCACCAATTCAGAACACGCATATTAAAAGATTAGAACATGATACACAAACCGACTGTTTCCTGGCTGTTATGTCTCACGATTTCTGCTGTTCCCTGCCTGCAGGCCCAGCAGAAAGCATTACAAGATATCCGCATCCCGGACACTTACAAAGTAACAAACAAGGCTATTTACCATAAAGGTTGGATCGACTTCAACAAAAATGGCAAGAAAGACATTTACGAAGACCCGTCAGCTCCACTCGACAACCGTATCGAAGATCTATTGTCACAGATGACGGTCGAAGAGAAAACCTGCCAAATGGTAACCTTATACGGCTATAAACGGGTACTGAAAGACGACCTGCCCACCCCTGAATGGAAAAATCAGTTGTGGAAAGACGGCATGGGTGCCATCGATGAACATCTGAACGGTTTCCAGCAATGGGGATTGCCGCCATCCGACAATCCATATGTATGGCCGGCTTCACGCCACGCATGGGCTTTGAATGAAGTACAGCGTTTCTTTATCGAAGAAACACGCCTCGGTATCCCTACCGACTTTACGAACGAAGGGATCAGAGGAGTTGAAAGTTTCAAAGCGACCAATTTCCCGACTCAGCTGGGATTGGGTCACACCTGGAACCGCAGCCTGATCCGCCAGATCGGTTATATCACCGGACGTGAAGGCCGCCTGCTGGGTTACACCAATATTTATGCCCCCATCCTGGATGTGGGACGCGACCAACGCTGGGGCCGCTATGAAGAAGTATACGGAGAAAGCCCCTATCTGGTAGCCGAACTGGGTATCCAAATGGCTAAAGGAATGCAACAGGACCATCAGGTGGCAGCCACGTCAAAACACTATATAGCTTACAGCAACAACAAAGGAGGACGTGAAGGGATGTCGCGCGTCGATCCGCAGATGTCACCGCGCGAGGTCGAAAATATCCATGTCTATCCATTCAAACGGGTAATTCGCGAAGCCGGAATCTTAGGAGTCATGAGTTCTTACAATGACTACGACGGCTTTCCCGTTCAAAGCAGCTATTACTGGCTGACAACCCGTCTGCGGGGTGAAATGGGATTTCGCGGCTATGTGGTATCAGACAGCGATGCCGTAGAATACCTGTATTCCAAACATAATACGGCAGAAGATATGGAAGAAGCCGTTCTTCAAAGTGTTGAAGCCGGTTTGAACATACGTTGTACCTTCCGTTCGCCCGATTCTTATGTCCTGCCGTTGCGCAAGCTGATCAAAGAGGGAGCTATCAGCATGGAAACGATCGACAGCCGTGTCCGTGATATCCTGCGGGTTAAGTTCCTTGTCGGACTATTCGACAATCCGTACCAGACCGACCTGAAACAAGCCGACAAAGAAGTGAACAGCCCGGAAAATCAACAAATAGCTTTACAGGCTTCAAAAGAATCCCTGGTCTTACTGAAGAATAAAGACAATCTGCTACCTCTGGATGCGAATAAAATCAGCAAAATAGCCGTTTGCGGTCCCAATGCCGATGAAAAGTCTTTTGCCCTGACCCATTATGGCCCGTTAGCCGTAGAAGTCACAACTGTCCTGGATGGCATCCGCAACAAGGTCAAACCCGGCACGGAAGTTCTATACACAAAAGGATGCGACCTGGTAGACCCAAACTGGCCGGAGTCTGAACTGATGCGTTTCCCGCTCAGTGATGAGGAAAAGAAAGAGATCGACCTCGCCGTAGAAAACGCCCGAAAAAGTGATGCCGTTGTCATAGTTCTGGGTGGAGGCACCCGGACCTGCGGAGAAAACAAATCACGTTCCAGCCTGGAACTGCCGGGACGGCAACAGGAATTACTGGAAGCAGTAGCAGCCACCGGAAAACCGGTTATCCTGGTACTGGTCAACGGTCGTCCGCTTTCAATCAACTGGGCGGACAAGTTCATTCCTTCCATACTCGAAGCATGGTATCCCGGCTCACAGGGCGGTATAGCCGTTGCAGATGCCCTATTCGGAGATTATAACCCGGGAGGTAAACTGACCGTCACTTTCCCGAAGACAGTCGGACAAATACCATTTAACTTCCCGAGTAAACCTGCGGCACAGATAGACGGCGGGCATAATCCGGGTATGAAAGGAAATATGTCACGTGTAAACGGTCCGCTCTATCCGTTCGGTTACGGACTAAGTTATACTACTTTTGAATATTCCGACATCACTGTGCACCCGGCTGTCATCACTCCAAACCAGGAAGTGACGGTCAAATGCAAAATTACGAACACGGGGAAAAGGGCTGGTGACGAGGTTGCCCAATTATATGTGCGCGATCTGCTCAGCTCCGTAACGACCTACGAAAAGAAACTTTGCGGATTCGAACGTGTCGGGCTGGAACCGGGAGAAACCAAAGAAGTCACTTTCATCCTCCATCCCCGCGAACTACAGTTATATAATAAAGAGAACCAATGGGTGGTTGAACCGGGAGATTTCAAGATTATGGTAGGAGCCTCGTCAGAAGATATCCGGCTGAATGAACGTATCCGCGTGATAAAATATGGAAAAAGCGATTCGGGCGTAGCCACCACTTCCGGTTTTGGTAAATCGGTGAATGCCAGTACTTCGCCCGAAACAGCGGTACAGGTCCTGGATAAGAATTTTTCAACCGCCTGGAGTGCCGGAAAAGGAGAATCCATTACATTCGCCCTTGAAAACAATGCATCTCCCAACCGTATCTCCATCGCATGGAAAGAAAAGAGTACAGATGCCGCTTTCGAGATACAGCTTTCCAGTGGCGGCGGCCAGTTCCTGACCGTTTATTCGGGAAAGATTGAAGCGACCAACGAGCTGAAAAGCTACCGGTTCAAAGGTACAACAGCCAGTGATATCCGAATCGTAATCACTTCCGGCAATGCTTCCATCTCTGAAGTAGGAATTGCTGAATTGAAAAAATAAAGACCTCATAGCTGATCCAGACGACCAGCATCCGTTAAAAGACCGACAGGCACCCGTTGATGAACGGGTGCCTGTCGGTCTTTTGTCCGGTGCCTACTCATTTATCCGGCTCTATACTCCTGGGGAGTTTTTCCAAACTGGGCTTTAAAAGAATGACGGAAATAACGGAGACAACTCCCCCTATTTACCCTAATTATTCTTAATTATTCACCCTTTTTTTTTAACTACTACGAACTTTCGCGTATCTATGCATGTTACATTGATGAGTATCACCAATAATGAATATCATATGAAGAAATTCTTTTTAATAGGAGCAACGTTATTCCTTTCTTTATATGCTAGCGCACAGCATGTTGCATTAAAGAATAATATCGTCTACGATGCCACCGCCACTCCAAACCTCGGTCTGGAAGTAGGACTGGGAAAAAAGGTCACAATGGACCTTTCTGCGGGTTACAACCCATTTGAGTTTAGTAACGACAAACAATTCAAGCACTGGCTTGCCCATGCAGGTGTACGGTTCTGGACTTGCGAAAAGTTCAACGGAACGTTCATCGGAGTTCACGCACTGGGCGGACAATATGACGTAGCCGGATTCAAGCTGCCGTTCGACATGTTCAAGAAATTGCGCGACCATCGATACGACGGTTATATGTATGGCGGCGGAGTAAGTATCGGTCATCAATGGATCCTGAACAAACGTTGGGGTATCGAAGGTGAGATCGGTGCCGGTTACGCCCGTATGCATTACGACGAATACGCAAAAGGCAAAGACATGCCGAAACTTCGAACAGGTAACCACAATTACTGGGGTGTGACGAAAGCGTCTATCTCCTTTATCTATTTTATCCACTAATTTATCAACTACTAAAATCAAGTAAGTAAAATGAAGAATTTATTTTATATTGCTACCGTTTTGTTGTGCACCACGTATGGAAGCATGCAAGCGCAGACTGTTAGCCCGGACGGTATAGCATACAGCGACCTGCAAGTAAAGAAAGAAGGCAGCGAGGTTGTATTGTCGACGACTGCCAACCTCACAAACATGAACCTGAAATCGCAGAACATGGTAATCATCACCCCGGTGCTTCAATCGGCAGACAAAGCAAATACAGTCAAGTTCGACCCGTTTGTTATTACCGGCAAGAAACGTATGAAGGCACTCAACCGTGAAATGTCTTTCGGTGCCGAACCGTTCGCACAGACACCGACCGTGATCTTCCGCCACAAGAAAAACGAAGTGGAATCGATCCCTATGACACTGACCGTACCTTACGAGAGCTGGATGCGTAACGCCTCGCTCGTGATGCAGGCGAATACGACCGGATGTGCATCCTGTGATGTAGCTAGCAACATCACTCCGTTGTCATCACGCATATTGCCTCCGGTAGTTGCACCGACTTACGAACTGAGTTATGTGACTCCTCCGGCAGAACCGGTAAAACAGCGTAGTGAAACACACTCGGCTTATCTGAACTTCGAAGTAGGCAAATCTGTCCTGCTGCATGACTTCAAGAATAACGCCGCCGAGTTGAAAAGCGTAAATAAGATCGTCAATGAAGTACGTAACGACAAGAACCTGAAGTTCACAGAGTTTAATATCACAGGATATGCTTCACCGGAAGGCGGCTACGACTATAATATGAAACTGTCGGAAAGCCGTGCCAAGGCATTTGCCGCTTACATGAAAGATAAGGAAGATATGAACCCGTCGCTGATGAAGGTAAACTGGGAAGGTGAAGACTGGATCGGTTTGCGCAACACGATCAAAGCATCCAACCTGTCCGACCGCGATGAAATCCTGAAAGTACTGGATATCTCCGACATCAATAAACGTAAGGCACAGCTCAAAGCCCTGAACGGAGGACGTACGTACCGCATGTTGCTGGACGATTATTATCCTGCCCTGCGTCGTATCGACTATACGCTGGCTTACATTGCTCGTCCGTTCGATGTGAACGAAGCCAAACAGGTGATCAAGACGAAACCTCAGTATCTGAGTCTGAACGAAATGTTCGTGGTAGCCAATACGTACCCGAAAGACAGCCCGGAATTCAAAGAGGTATTCGATATTGCCGTACGCCTCTATCCGACCGATCCGGTTGCACAGCAGAATACTGCCGCTCTTGAGATCGAACGCGGAGCTACTGAAGCCGGCATCGAACGTCTGCAAAAGATCAACACACCGGAAGCCTGGAACAACCTCGGTGTAGCCTACGCCAAGAAAAAAGAGTATCAGAAAGCACTCGAATATTTCAGCAAGGCTGCCAATGCTGGTGTCAAAGCCGCAGCCGAAAACCAGGAAGGGTTGAGCAACTGGCTGAAAGAACAATGAAAATGAATCTTTCGACCCGGCATCGGTAGCGAAAAAGGTCGTATTAGTTACAGCCCTTAAAATAATAAAACCCCGGTAAACATCACGTCTACCGGGGTTTTATATTCATATAAGTAGAAAAAATCATTCTTTCGATTTCCACTCGTTGATCAGTTCGTTGATCGTCTCGCGTACCGACATGATGCGGCTGGTCTTCCAGGCATTGCTTCCGGCAAAGGCATATCCGTTCTCAAAGTTTCCTTTGAAAGCATTGTACAAAGCCGTGACGATGCAATAAGGACTTCGCGAAATGTCGCACGTCTTGATGCAGTTGAAAGGACACGCTTTCGGTTGCTTGATCCCTGCTTTCACCTTTTCGAGGAAGTTGCAATGGATCGCACGACCGGGCATACCGACCGGGCTCTTGATGATCTCGATGTCCTTCTCTTCCGCTTTAATATAGCTTTCCTTGAAAGCGTCGGAAGCATCACACTCGGTAGTCGTGACGAAACGGGTTCCTAATTGAACGCCCGATGCTCCAAGGTCCATCATGCGTTTGATATCTTCACCCGTATAAATGCCTCCTGCTGCAATTACCGGGATACTCTTGTTGTATTTCTGTTCGAAAACAGATACTTCCTGCACAACCTGTGGCAGCAGTTCTTCCAACGAGAAATGTTCGTCTTCCAGCTGGTTCTCCTTGTAACCGAGGTGACCGCCGGCTTTCGGACCTTCCAGCACGACAGCGTCGGGCAGGTAGTCGTAGTTGTTTTTCCATTTCTCGCAGATGATGCGTACGGCACGTGCACTCGATACGATGGGCACGAGCTTCGTCACACTGTCTTTCTTCAGGAAAGAGGGTAAGTCGAGCGGCAGACCTGCACCACTGAAGATAATATCCACCTTTTCGGCGATACTGGTCTTCACCAGTTCGGCAAAGTCTGACAAGGCGACCATGACGTTTACACCGATGATACCTTTTGCCTTTTCACGGGCTTTACGGATCTCTTCAGCCAAGCCCAAATTGCCGGCTCCAGTGTAATTAGGAGATAATTTCTTATATAAAAGTCCGAGACCGGCTGCGGAGATAACGCCAATCCCACCTTCATTTGCAACGGCCGAGGCTAAGCCGGATAGAGATATTCCTACGCCCATCCCACCTTGGATAATTGGGAAACGGGGTTTGAGATCTCCGATTGTTAATGTCTTCATGTAAGTTTATATAGTTTATAAATACGCAGCAAAGGTAGCACAATAAACCAAATGATGTGCAAAAAGGACTAATATTATTGCACACGTATATCTTTTTTGTGCAACAACATCAGTCCTTTACGACTAAAACCAAAGCAAAACCTTTAAAGACTAAACTATTTAACCGGGATATAACCCACTTTCTTCACAATTTCCTGTCCCTCAGCAGACAACACATAATCGATGAACGGTTTCACAGGACCTTCGTTTTTTGCCTCGTAATAGTAGAACAACGGACGGACAATCGGATAGGTCTTATTCTTTGCATTGGCAAAAGAAGGTTCCACATAATTCTTTCCGGCATCGTAAGAGACATGAAGCGGTTTTACGTCTTTATTGACATACGCCAGTCCGACGTAGCCGATAGCACCTTTTGTCTGGCTTACCGACTGGATGATGGCTCCTGTCGCGGGCATACTCAGGATACCGTTCATATAATTCTTGTTCTTCAATACACTTTCCTTGAAAAACTCATAGGTACCGGAAGAGGTTTCACGCGAATAGGCAACGATCTTCATATCGGCTCCGCCTACTTCTTTCCAGTTCTTGATCTTGCCGGTGAAGATTCCTTCCAACTGTTCGCGGGTCAGGTTGTCTACCTTATTGGAGGGATGAACGACTACCGCCAGGGCATCATAAGCGATCACCACCTCCTTTGCATTCTTCTTTGCTTCCTGCAGACGGACTTTTTCATCGAATTTCATTTTACGGGAAGACATCGCAATATCGGTCGTTCCTTCCATGAGAGCAGAGATACCGACACCCGAGCCGCCACCCGTTACGGTCACTTTAGTGCCTTTATGCTTATTCATAAAATTCTCGGCCTCCGTCTGGCTGACGGGCAGACAAGTATCACTTCCTTTGATCTTCTGTGCAAATACATTTGTTGTAAATAAACCGATGGCCATAGCAGCCAAAAGAATCGTCTTTTTCATTACTCTTATTGAATTAATTTTCTTACTGCAAAGTAAGTACAGGAGTATTTCAACGACGTGAAACAGGTATTACATTTGTATGAAGATGAGAGTGATATTGTTTTTCCGAAACAAAAACGTATATTTGCAATTCACAAAAGAAAGGAGTTTATCATGACACAGCTAATTATTACATTAGACGATTCGGTTAAGTTGCCGGATATAAAAAAAGCCCTTTCCTTGCTACGCGGAATAAAGCACATTACAGTGAAAAAAGAGGAACCAAATGCCGAAACCCGAAAAGCAATGGATGATATAAAAAAAGGGAATACTATTAAGTGCAACGATTTCAACGATTACCTTAACAAAGTAAAGTGAGCATGTACGCAATTGAATTTACCCGGAAATATCTGAAAGACCTTAAACTAGCCCGGAAACGAAACCTTGACGAGTCTAAGTTAAACGAAGTGATCTCCATCCTGAGCAAAGGAGAAGCATTACCTGTTAAAAACAAAGATCACTCTCTGAGCGGAGATTACTCCGGGTTCAGAGAGTGTCATATTACACCTGATTGGCTTCTTATTTATTCAATCGATCATGGATTGAAAATACTGGAATTAGTCCGGACAGGTTCACATTCCGACCTGTTTTAGAACTTATACTGCAAACGAACCGTCAGCACATTATCCTTGCGGTCTTTTTCATAGCCTTTTACGAAGTCGCTTTTCTCGTTGAAGTTAAATTCGTAGTAAGCCTGTACGCGGATATGTTTGTTGAAGCGGTAGAGAGCTCCGATACCGAATGTGCTTTGTGCCAGGTCCGTTTTGGAGGTATTGGAGTTTTCCTGACCGATCTCGTTGCCTTTCAGTTTGGTGTTCGGATCGTATACGTCATACTTGAACACGGCAGAGAACGGAGAAGTTCCGATGTCCTGCACCAGGTAGAAGAAATAACCGATGAACGGGCGTTTGAACAAAGCATTCTCCGGCAGGTTTTCCGGACGCGTACCGGTATTGGGACTCTTACTGCTGGAGGCAATCCCCGGCTGTGTACCGATAAGACCTTCCGCACGCAGAGTAGTCATACCCCATGAACTCAGATAGCTGAACTGGGCATCCAAACCGAGATATTCACGTTTCATATACGTACCCGTTTCCCCTTTGTCTACCTTAACGAAGCGTTTGTCTACCATCTCATATGCATCCGTTGTCGGATTGTAAACGCCACCATTATAATAAGAGAAGCCGGCTCCCCACTTTCCCCAGTTGCCGATTGCTTTCTCTGCACCCAGGCGACCGATAAAGTCCTTGCGGCTGTCGGTTTCGCGGTTAATACTGTTACCGGCAAATAGACCTGCATCCAAACGAAGGAAAGCCAAAGGACTTTCCTTTTTAGTACGGAGAGTCAACATGGCTCCCAGGTCGCGTTCATCCGGGAAAAAGTACTGAATGATCGTGGCACGTTCGGGAGATTCCAGTCCGCTGGTCGAATAACCGATCTCATAACCGAAAGGACGGTTGAAAACACCCGCCATCAGCTGGCTGCGCTTCGTCCAGGGATCTTTGATGCCGATATACAAGTCGCGGAAACTGACACCTTTGTCGTTCGCTTCGATCTGTACGGCTCCGGTACCGATACCGTCGTTGTATTCAAATTTCAGTCGTCCGCGACGGATACCGATGCGGTTGAAACCTTTGTCTTCATGTTCGTTCTTATCGCCGACTTTCAGGGTGGCATCTTCCTGTCCATATTGGTATTGCCCCTGAATATAGGCAGAGACTTTAAATTTGCTCAGCCCTTTCACTATCTTATCCAGCGTCGCTGTCTCTTCCGCAAGCGAGTCGATGCGGGTTTCTAATTGTTCCGTGTTCTGTGCTCCCGCAAAAAAGGGGAGAAGCGCCAACAGGAGAAGCGCCGTTAATTTCATTTTCTTCATTCCTGACTTTGTTGGTTGCGGTGAAAAATGTGTTACATCACTGTTTCCGGTTGCAAAGAAAACGCTTTTCTGTTTCACATATGTTTCATCCTTGTTACAAAGGTGAAAACAAACTATTACAAACTTACTACAAACGACTCGCCAAACCCTTATTAGTCAACAGTCAGATTACCATGTCCCGTTCTTTTGTCAGACTCGGCACGCTTCTCCAGTTCTTTTATAGTCAGGGAGATCAGCTTGCCAGACGGCTTACCGTTAAGATAGGTGATAACACGCAGTCTGCTGGCAGTCTTCGGGATACTCAACGGCTCACTATATTTCGGAGTGAAACAGTCCGGATCCGTATTATCGAATGTATAGTAAATATCGGTTCCTGCAATCTCACTGCTCAGTTCCACCTGCAACACGCCATCCTGCAGATACGGGGTGACAATCGCATTATACATACTACGAGCGTAATTGATACCTGCCTGATCGGCACGTACGAAATGACGTTCGACACGCGGCCAGAATTTCTCCCAGTTAGTTTGTGCCGGACCGCTCCATAACACTTCCGCTAAAGCCCAGCCACGCGGCCATGCCATATATTCTGCATGACGGAAAGTAGGAATCGCCTCTCCCCAGATGTTGCCTTGTCCGCCCAGAACCATTTCAGCCGGAACGCCTTCCGGTACCGGATTGAAGCTATACGAATCCGTCAGACGGCACATGGAATAAGTGGCGGGTTCTACAGAAGGCTCTCCCTGATACAAATCCAGGTAACAATGTTGCGTCGGTGTCATGATCACATGATGACCGGCTTTAGCCGATTTGATGCCACCATCCATGCCACGCCAGCTCATCACATTGGCATCGGGTGCCAGACCGCCTTCCAGTATCTCGTCCCAGCCGACCAGTTTCTTTCCTTTCGATTTCAGCAGATCACCCATCCGGTGGATAAAGTAACTTTGCAATTCTTCTTCATTCTTCAGATTCTCCGCTTTCATACGAGCCTGGCAACGGGGACATTTATGCCAGAAACCTTTAAAGCATTCGTCGCCGCCGATGTGGATATATTCATCGGGAAAAAGTGCCGCCACTTCCGTCAGCACCTTATCCATAAACTCGAAAGTCGATTCTTTACCGATACAAAGTGTATTCTCATCTTCTCCATAGAATTTATTTCCTACATTGACTGCATCCGGTGCTTTCATGCAAGCCAGCTCCGGATAGGCGACCAAAGCGGCAACCCCATGACCTGGCACGTCTATTTCCGGAATAACACGAACGAAGCGTTGAGCGGCATAAGCCAGCACTTCCTTGACATCTTCCTGGGTATAGAAACCGCCATAAGTGGCTTTTTCACCCTGTTGAGCACGTTCACGTCCCCACCAGTCGCCTACACGGTCAGCACGCCAGGCTCCTACTTCCGTCAGTTTCGGCAATGACTTTATCTCCAGACGCCATCCCTGGTCGTCTGTCAGATGCCAATGGAAAACATTCATCTTGTACTCTGCCAGTTCATCGATAAACTTCATGACTTCTTCTTTATTGAACCAGTGGCGGCTGACGTCCAGCATCATCCCACGCCAAGCGAATTGAGGTTTATCAATAATATCGACGCAGGGAATCGTCCATTTCTTATCTTTAGGTTGTTCAGTCATACTTTTGATCTCAGCCGGAAGCATCTGCAACAATGTTTGCACGCCATAGAAAATACCGACAGGCTTATTGGCAGTCAAGAGAATATCGCCATGTTTCACTTTCAGGTGATATCCTTCATCACCCAATGCAGCATCGTCTGTAAGTTTGAACTCGATCTTTCCGTGTTTCTCAACAGGAAGTTCAAAACCGGCTGCCGGAGCAATCTTCTCATTAAAATACCGGGCAATACCTTTCAGCTCTTCGTTAGAAGTATCCAACGTGATTGCAGCTCTACGGGTCAGTGTGAAACAATCCGAGCCGACAGTCATTTCCTGTGGCACGGGGATCAAGGCGAGTTCTTTGTCCGCTGTCGCACAGGTCTTGTCAGCACAAGACGTAGAGGTAAACAACAAAGCGGCTGTAGCAAGACTTAGCAGTGTTCTTTTCATTATTATTTGTTTATGTTAGAAATTTTGCACGAAGATAACAATTCGCTGATAAACAGAAAAGTCTCCCCGGTAAATAACCGGGGAGACTTCTTTTTTATTGTTTTCCAAAGCTATCCTATCCCTTGTGGCAGAAGGATAACCTGTTCATGCTTTACTGAACAATTGCTTTAACAGCAGCTTCTCCTTCCACGCTGATAATGATAATTCCTTGCGGAGCAGGGATTGTCACATTATCGGAAGCAATAGCCTGTTTAGCAAGAGGCTGACCTAATACGTTCGTGATAGAAACAACCTTTCCGGCTGCATTTTGGATCGTTACGGAAGACTTACCGGCAACAATACGGATTTCCGACGCAGAGATCTCATCGTTAGACGTTGCAAAATCATCCGTTTCTTCCAGATTGAATATCTGAGACTGGTTGATAAGTTCTTTCATCTTATCGTCATCATCCTGGTGATTGCCGTTATCGACTTCGTATTCTGCCAATACTGGAACTCCGTTGTGGATCTTCACCCATGCACCCTTGAAGGATGCTACCTGTGATACACCTTCCTTATTAGATTCCAATAAGAAATCTTTATGGTCATCATCCGTGTAACGCAGAGAGAATGCATAGTTTTTGTGCAAGCCTGTCAGGTCTTTCTTTTCGAACTTGCTGGCATCATTCAGGTCGCGAGGATCAAGAACACCGTCTTTATTCTTCAGATCAGCCAACTTCAGACCGTTCTTCAGGATATACAGATATTCATTTTCTCCTTCTACCTGGTGAACACCTTCTACGAATCCAAGGCGAGTGTAAGACTGCCATTTGTAAACGTCAGGATTGTTCAACATATTAGTTCCGCCCTGAACAGAGTCAGTCAGGTTGATCAGGAAGCTGCCTGCCAGATAACCGTTATAATCGCCTTCATGCTCACAGCCCGGATTGTATCCGTGTGCGTCACACCATTTACCGTCTTTCACAGAATCCGGACGTACAACAAACAGATACTGAGGCATACGGTCTGTAGAACTTACCACGTAATCAGCATACAGAGCGGTTGTTTTACCGTCACCGATCGGTTTGATCTTTTCAGCAGTCATACCCAGGTAACCGAAGCCCTTAACAACTTGCGGAGCATTGCTCTGGTTGTTAGTATCTTCGAACAGATATTCAGAACCTGTTCCTCTTCCACGGAAGATATTGACACTCTTACCTTCTTCACCCAAATCCATATATAACGGACGGTTGTCAGTGATCACTGCAAAAGCAGACGAACGATCTTCCGGCTCCTTATCCAGTTTTGTAATGCTCAGTCTGCCGACACCATCTATACAATGAGCTTGTCTCCAGCCATTGAATGCATAAGAATATTTCGGGATGTAGCATTCTTCGCACTCATCACAGTCTTCATCACCCGGATCCGGAGTATTACGTAAGCGTATACTGCTAGGAAGGACAGGATTTGGATCAGGACATTCATTACAATCGTTCACCTTATTATTAAAGATATCAATCAAGATATAACATTTTTCATCTTCTTTGCGCTGGTCGGCTTTCAGATAGAACACACCTAACTTGCCTTTACCAGCTTCAATATCATCGCGGCTCATCGGCTGATAATGGGCTGTTTTACCATACTCTTCTACCAAAGCAATATACATCTTATCGTTGTCAATAAGATTCTTATCACTGACTTTCAACACATAAGCCGTACGTGACAATTGCGGCAAACCGGCAATGTTCACACCGTAACCGAACTCATAATCAGTTGCTTTAAAGTCTTCCGGAGCAATTTCCAGCTCATAAGTGGTAGACTGGCTCTCTATCGGCATAAATGTGTTATCTACAACATTCAGATAGAGGTTACCGTTCGCAAACAGGTTATAATTTAAGCGATATTTCGTATAAAGCAGTGATTCCTGATCAAGATGCTTGTAACCGTGATGTTCACTTGCCAGTGCCTCTTCATCCGTTACCGGAATAAAGCTATAGTTATCCAGATTATTCAGCATCCAGTTACAACCGTAACTACAGCCTGTTTTCTCAAATCCCTGATAATTTTCATCGATCAGGAATATATTACCATCTTTGTCTTTATATAACTGACCTTCAAAAACAGGCATCTCTTCCTGGCATATATTCCAGTTATCATACTCATATCCCATCCTGAGGTCTACCGATGGATCATCTCTGTCATACAGAGTGGTATAATCGAATGCATATTCACGGTTATAAATAGCGACAGTTGCCCTGTCTCCACAGCCTGTTTGCTTAATAACCCACATTGTGGCCGGCATATCGTCATAATTCTGATCATCTTCCGGAGCATCGAACATCAGCCGTCCCTGCAAGTTTGCTACAACATTTTTACCATTGTCCGTACTCTTGATAAAATACAACCCTTCCGGCAGCGTAGTACGTGTCAGGTAGCCGAAGTTACGATCTTTAAAGATGAAACGGGTTTGCAGAGAACCGGGGAATTCATAACCACCATTTAATTCTGCATTTTTAGCAGTGATAACAGAGGATCCTCCAGTCAGATAAGCCAAACGGATCACAACCGGTCCGTAGGTGTCGTTATGTTCAGGAGCACCACCACCTGTTGCCGCCCTAATGGCTACCTGGTCATTATTGGTCGAGTTAAATGCATAATCAGCATTTACCCACGTATTGCTGGTCGGATCCCTTTGTAAAGCATTCATTGGTTCAATCACCAGACTATCTTCAGAAGGATAATAAGTAAATTTGAAAAGAGAGCGGGCAATCCAGGCTTTCTCCGTTAAACCAGGAATATCAGTTGGCATATTAGCAGCATCAAGATCTTCCTTCATAAGTTCCAACTTCAATTCCTTGCTACTATTCTCATAGTATTCAGTTCCTACATATAAAGTAGAATAAGATTCATAATCTCCCTCTTCATCCATTTCACCCGGGACCTGCAATCTCACATATTGCCAACCTTCATTATTTTCAAGCCCTAACTTTACATCTTCATTATTTATTCCCGGAAAATAACTACCATCGTTATCCACCGCTACAAATTTATTACTTAATAACGGACTTTCTACAGTTGGTCTAACTGTTGCATCAAATTGTACTGTATTAGTTGCTCCTAACCACGGATATCTATACTGAAAATCCACCATCTCATTTACAAGATTGGCAGTTAAAATTATACCTCCTGCCAGGATCGGTTTTACTTTAACAATATCACTAAGAATATCGCTCATATTATCACCGGCCTCCTTTTTTGAGAACTTTCTGGCCAAGATTTCCCCCCCATAAGAATACATATTCTCTTGTAAAACAACAACCGAGTCCTGATTACTGAAATAAGAATACAAAGGTGCATAATCAAAATCATCCACTTGCTTATCCGTTGAATACCAAGTCCAATTTTGTATACAACCGCCAAGATAGGATTTAGCGCCATAGTAACTATTGTCAAGCATTTCCTGAGTATAAGCCTTTACATGCCCATACTCCAATTCCATATTTGTTTCTTTATTGACAAATACAAAGTTTTTCCCACTACTCCCATCTTCAGATACCTTAATTGACCATAAAGAATAATTGACAGGAACACTACCCGGTTCTTCCAACTTCAAGATCAATGCATTAGAAGCATCACCGACATAAGCCAAATGACGATACTGTACCAATAGTTTACCTTCTTCATTTACCAATTGATACCACTTACCTGTTTCGAAATGATTTACACCTTTGTCAACATCTTCTGCACTCATTACATTAGTAGGGCGAAAAAGAGTTCTATGCCCTCCCTCATTTATCTGAGCCAATGCATTCGATGTAACACTGAAAGCCAGCAACAGACTGGCAATTAACGAAGTAATTGTTTTACTCATAAATCAATAATTTAAGTAATACTAAAATAAAGTTCTATATAAATTCTCCTTGTTATCCTGATTTTCATAGGACGCAGGTCCGACAGCACATAGTTAACTATCTAATATTTTGATCGTTACAAATATATAAATACTTTTTCTAATGATAAATAAACTTTCAGCTTTTTTAATTATCCGATCAAAGTATCTTATCCAAATCGGACAAAAGCAGCACCAAATGCCCTAATTAACACACAAATCCGATTTTCACACACACCGTGATGTGACTAAAGTCAAGAGAGAGAGAAAGACCTTTCTCTTTCATGGCTCTTGCTACGGAATAAATGCCTTCTTTACGTCCTTCCTTTAGTCCTTTGGTCACTCCGATCTCTATACCCTTCACCTGTCACCTTTGTGTATCTTGCTAACAAACAGCAAATTGCAGTGACGGTAGCCGTTTCACACAAACAAAACTGTTTCTTCAGAAAAAAAACAGGTCTTTTGATTTCAAAAGTCCCTTGTTTTAAAGTCAAAAGTCCTGTCTTAACATTTCAAAAGACCTGTCCTTTTCGGCAGCGGCAGTTATCCATCATCCGCCTCCCATTGCAATCCGGACAGTTTCCGTTGTGTAGCGGGCGAAAACTGCAAGGCTTTTTCCACGAAAGAGTACGTTTCACTACAACTTCATGATATACAAACATTTGGAAGCCGTGAAAGGTGAAAGCTATTTGTTCGATCTTTATGTGTATGATCTAATACTATCAGTTTTTCTTTACTATTTCCTTCAATTGTTCCGGTTTGTCGGTCGTAATGAAATCGACATTTTGTTCGATCATCGACTGCATCACTGCCGGATCATCCACTGTCCAGACATTGACGGTCAGCCCGGCATTTTTTGCTTCCTGAATCCAGGTCGGATTTTTCTCGAATACCTTATAATGATAATCCAGACCGGTGAATCCTAAGACTTTCAGATCGGCCGGCGAAACTTCACCACGCAGGTAAGCCACCTGTGCAGCCGGAGCACGACGGATCAACTCCTTACAGATATTCATGCTGAAAGAGATATATTCCACATGGTCTTCCAGTTGATATTTCTGTACCAGGGCCAGGATAGCCGTTACCGCCCGGTCTTCATTGACTACTCTTTTGTGAGGCTTTATTTCAAGGATCAGTTGCGTACCTTTATTCTGCTTGCCTTGTATCAGGTAATCTTCCAGGGTAGGAAGTACTTCCCCGTTTTTTAGTTTCAAATCTTTTATCTCTTCATACAGAGAGGTTTCGATACAGAATCCCTGGATACTGTCATTGTGGTTGACAACAGGTATGCCGTCTGCTGTGATCAAAACATCGAACTCCGAACCATAAACACCTACTTCGTGTGCCTTATTCAACGCCGTGATAGAATTTTGCGCAGAACCTTCACAGTCCCAATAGCCGCGATGAGCGATTACTTTCGTCTGGGAAAAAGCGCTGCTTCCACAAAGGAAAGCGGTAAGCAGCACCGATAAGATTAATCTTTTCTTCATTGTTTTATCTTTTTAAAAACACCGGTATTTGCATTTACATTGTAAACATACTGCTTTTGTTCGGAATCAAAGCTTTTGATCGAATAAATATTTTGTGAAGTTCTTATTTCAGACTAAAATACCAACCGACATTGATTTGTATCACGCCATTATTGGATATATTATCATACATAGAGTCGCTCAAACCGCAAAACACGACGAGAAACGATACTCACCGGCAACACCGATATTCAATCCCGGTCGCATATCGGTCCCATAAGGTGTCAGATCAGCCAGACCTATATGATGATTTCAACGGTTCAAAAGTTGCAACGGAATATTAAAATGAGCCGGGAAGTTGCCGTAAGAAGAGAACAATTCGCTGATAAACAGAAAAGTTTCCCCCGGAGCTTTTCCGGAGGAAACTTGTTTTGCCTGTCGTCACCCTTCACAGGAGTCAGAACAGAAGAACTTTATTTTCACTATTATTAGTATTAATACTGACTGCTTGTTCGCCTGTCGCAGGGTAATTGGTAGGGACGGTTCGTGAACCGCCCACCGCGCCGTCAATTTAAAATTATTGATTATAAAAAATTTCTTATTTTACGATTGCTTTCACTGCAGCTTCGCCTTCAACGGCTACTACTACGATACCTGCAGGAGCAGTGATCGTTGCTTCATCAGAAGTAATCACTGCATTAGCAACAGTCTGACCAAGTACGTTGCTGATAGTAACTTTCTTACCAGCTGCACCCTTGATGATTACTGCACCTTCTTTAGCGATTACGCTGATTGAAGATGTCGTGATATCTTCGTTTGCTGTCGGATTACCTTCGTAGTTTTCTTCGATACCGAATACATCACCATTTTCGAAAGTACCGGTTACAGCCAAAGTACCGTTCACCCATTTCAGATAACCGTTGTTGGTAGCGGCATCGTCGATTTCATCGGCATCAGCTTCCGGATCATATTCTTTATACTGTGTTTGGATCTTGAATGTCTTATCCGAACTGTTTACATAACGGAAAGCGAACTTAGCTACGTTGAAGTCGGGAGTATCCATTCTCAGTTTAACAGCTTCACCGCCCTTGCGAGTAATGATCAATGTATCACCAATATGATAACCTTCTACGAATGACAGTTTAGCCAGATGTTCATCAGCTTCGACATCATTGATATACGGATTGTTATGCAGGTGAGTGGCGCCGTAAACGTTAGCAGTATCGATCAGGTTGATCAGATAACGACCGTGAACAGCTCTGTGTTCTTTTGCATCGGCACAAGGACCATTGTGTTCCTTTCTCCATTCGTCTGTGTTGTGTTCCGGGTTGTACGGACAGTAGTAAGACTTTTCAGGATCTACATTTACAGCCAGTAAGTACTGGTAACAAGTGTTCAATTCACCATTAGCATCTACGCGGTTGATATAAGCGGTATCTGCGAAGATAGCCGGGTTTACCTTAAACTGGTTGATGTTATCGATGTTCAGGAAGCTCAGTGTGTCTTTTTCTACAACAGACTTAACATCCTGTTTTTCATATACTACCTGTGAATTGTTTTCATCACGGAACAACTTGATAGTGTCGCCCCAAGCCATAGCGATCTTGTGATATTCAGGAGCATCAGCCTTTTCTACAACCATCAGCGAGTTTGCATTCTGATTGTAAGTTTCTACGCGAGAAATAACACCCTTGTTAGCACTATTGCCACCCAGTACTTTGTTTGTACCCAAAGCATCGTTGTCGGCATTTACAGCCATATTAAGTTCAACGAAATTATAAGTGTTATCCGGTTTCATTTTCAGAGCGAACTTGATAACTTCAGCTTCGTTTACATCGTCATTTTCTTTATAGGCTTTATTACAGAAATAATACTCAAAACCTTTACCTTTTTTGTAAGAAACGAATTCTCTGTTAGAAGCATTCTGGAATGCATACGGAAGGATGAACAAAGTATCTTTTACTACATCTTTATTCTTAACATCAGTTACAATCTTACCATCTATCAGAGTAGCGAATACCAAAGGAACTTTTACAGTATCAACTAATGTATATTCTCCTTTTTCATCAGCCTTTGTTGCCAATTGCAAGTTCCACTTCTGAGCATTTTCTTTTTCAGCTGTCATACCAATCTGATGGCTAGCCTTGTCAGTATGGTTTTCTACGAAGTAAGCATGGTTGTTACCTTCAACAGCGTGATACTGACCTAAGTAGAAGTTCTCATTTCTCAGCACATTCGGAGTAGACTGCATATAACCGTCAAAGTTAGTAGTCTTATTCAGAGCAGTTGTAGTCAGAGTTACCAGATCAGATGTGATATTAGCATTACCATTACCACCCGAAGCAGTCATAACAAACTTATTACCAACTTCACGCAACTGAACACCAGTCAATTGGATAGATGCATTTTCACGGTTTGTTAATGTGAAGGTATTATTATCCTTATCAGCAGCAGTTACAGCCCACTGAGCTTCAGGCAATGTAGCGCTTGTACCTGTAATGAAGTCGGCTTCTACTGCAGTATTTTTAGTAACAGCCAACATTCCGTCTAATTTATATTCTTCAAGAGCTGGAGTATTTGCTTTTGTATCAGCATAAGAGAAGCTCAAGTACTGGCCTAACAACTTCTTAACATCGTAGATATTGCTACCTTCCAGTTTGATGTACGGAAGTGTGGTATCTTCGTTTACAGCCTTATTAACAGTCAGATAATATTTATCAGATGCTTTAAAGATATACAGAGAACCTAAACCATCCACTTTTACTTCTTCAATCAAAGCCGGATCTCCAAGTGAATAAATGAATTGGAAACCTGTTTCGTAGTTAGCACTATTCTTAGTAAGTTCTGTCGGCGTAATCCAAACGAACTCACCTACTATAGGAGAAGTAGAGTCGAATGTCTTTGTCTTATCCAATGCAAGAAGTTTAGCACCCTTAGCGTCTGTTTTATTGTTATCCCACAATTGTACAGTTGTTTCACCTACATTTGCAGCTTTAGAAGCTTTCGGATACATTGTCTTGCCGAATACATCGATATCTTCGATAGTTTCTTTACCATCTTTGCTGACTTTTACAGTCATTTCAAAGCCAGGGCTGTAGATGCCGTCCAACTGTGCCTGTGTCTTAGCCAACTGGAATGCATCGTAAAAACCGATAACAGCAGGAGCATTACCTAAAGTTCCATTTATACCAACAAACTGTGAACCATCACCCAATGTAATACCCTGTTTAGAATAAACTGCATTTGCTTGATATTCTTCAAAGGCTACATAATTCTTATCGCCATTCTTTGCCAAGCTGGTGAAAGTATAATATGCTTTACCACCAAGCGTCTTTGAAGAAACATTCCACAAATATTTTTCATATTCTTTCGGGTCTCCGTTTGTAAGCGTAGCAGTCAATTCAATATCATTTACAGAATTAGACTCACCTGCTTTCAGATATTTAGTCGTACCATCTTTCTGCAAAGAAATAACGACAGCCCCGGAAGGAACATTCAAGATTTGCAAATCACCTGCTACAACATTAGAACCGCCTGCGATAGGTACTTCTGTTTTAGCCTGAGCGTTTGCCAACACAGCAGAAGCATACATAACCGGACTTGTCAAACTTACCGGTGTTGAACTAGTAGTTGCTGTAATTGCATTGTCTTTAATTGCGAAAGTGGTAGCATTAGCTTTTTCTACCAATGAATACGCAAGAGCACCTTCTTTTAATACAACATTCAAATACTTAGCTTTTACGTCAGCATCAGCATTTTCAGCAGCAACAGAAACAAACTTACCATTTTCCCATCGCCAGGATGCGCCAACAGCCTCTCCTGCTTTCGGTGCAGCATCCATATCAACTTTCACGTCTTTACCGCTTACATACAGATATTTACTATTAATCTGGAAATATACAGGAGCTGCGAAGTTAGGAGCTGCTACGTCATCCGTAAATATCAACTGACCATCATCATTTACATTCAAGTCAAAACCGGGGACCTTGGAATCTGCTGCGTAAACACCGAATAAAGCAGTATGTTGAGCACTAGCATCAGCAACAGCAACAATAGAAGACGCTGCTATATTCAATTCTTTATCTTTAACGTTGTTGTTAGTAAACGCTGAAGCAACGACTAATTCTCCGTTAATATAAGAAAATGGAACTTTCGCATGAGTGGTAGACAATTCACCTTCAGTCTTTAAAGATAGAGTAGCTGCATCAGTTGATCCATTTCCTGCAGCAATAAACTTATCAGCATCTCCTTTCAAGTAGAAACAGCCTGAGTAATCTGAACTAGCATCCACCAATGTCCATTTACCAGTAGCACTAGATACTGTTTGAGTTCCTTCTACTGCAGCATCATCTGATTGCAGCAATACAGCAGAACCATCAGTAAAAACAGAACCAATAACATAAGAACCACCCGGAACAGGCGTTGTAACCTCAACCACCTTTGCATCCAGCGTCGTCCAAGCACCGGCTGCCAAAAGGACAGCCACAAGTGTAGAAAACTTTTTGTTCATAATCTTAAAATTAATTGTTTATAAAATAGAGTAAAAAAACCAACAATTAATTTTACGAAGGGGAGAACAAGCCCGGCTTTGGTTACGCCAAGACATAATAAAAGCGCGAGCGTTGTCTATCATTTACTCTGAGGCATCTGGAATAGCCCGTCTAGTAATGATAGAACAACTGCTCGCGCTTATACTATATAATACAATCCTCCCATACAAAATGGTAGAAACATTTATACGTAGTCGGCGCAAGCATTTACTGTCCATTATCCCACTAGACTCAAAAATTTTCCAGATTTTCAGAGTAGAAATAATCTTCGTAAAATGCTTACAATATGTAATCGAATCCGCATATTGCGAGCCGCTGCCCGCCACGGAATCTGTTGCAAAGGTAAAGAGGTTTTTCGAATCGACAAGAGAAAACGCTTATAATTTTCCAAAATACATGGGTTATAGAACAAAACAGCACTATTTATGCAACATATTCCCCGATTTTGGGGATAAACACGACAAGATACACAGCAGCCTATAAAATGGAAGCCTTCCAGGGAAAGTGTCCGATGAGTGTCGTTCATTTCCACATACAAGACTTTACTATATTCCCGTTGGCGGATTAATATGCATCAAGATTAGAAAGAATTGAACCGATTTCTAACGTAAACAAGGCTGCCTCGAATGAAGCAGCCTTATTTAGTAACCTATTTATTATGAATATTATAATGCTTTTATCTCCGCCTCGCTGAGGCCGGTTACCTCTGCAATTGTCAAGAGAGAAAGACCTTTCTCTTTCATAGCTTTTGCCACGGAATAGACGCCTTCCTTGCGTCCTTTGGTTATTCCTATCTCGATACCTTCTTTGCGTCCTTCTTTACGTCCTTTTTCTATCCCTCTCTCCTCGGCATAGTCGATCGTATTCTTATAGTCGCGGTAACGCTTCAGGGCTTCGTCATACAAGACACGCTCGTCCTTGCTCAGATTAGCCACATCCGCCACTTCGAGCAGTTTGTCGAATACAGCCTTTTGCGCCTTGAAGGGCATTCTGTCTAATGTATCCATATGCTTTAATAAATATAACCAACGTTCAAAATCTGTTTCGCAATCATCAGCTTCTTTCGTGAACCAGGGTAACTCCAAATATACCTGCCGGATCTTGTCGCTAAACATCTGTCCGGTATCACGGTCTGCCAATATAACATCTGTCCGGAATTTGGAGTTCATTCCCATCTTATAGTTTAACAGGAAGATTCCGTATACCGGGCACAGGTTAAACTTCCAGTCTTTACCCTTCTCCCCCTGATTACTAATAGCCCGCGATAAGTAGTAGATACCCCGGTCGTAAAAATAGGGTTGGGCTCCGTTCTGCATTTCGACTACAAACCAACCACCTTTGTCATCCTTGCAATGAATATCGAATATCACTCCCCGGTCTTCGATCGTTTCCGGTTGGAGGATCGGGTTTTGGAAGGTGATATCGCTGATATGGCGTTCGCCTTCCAGCAGTTGATTTAAGAAATCGATTAATAACTCTTTGTGTACCTCCTGCCCGAAAATCCGGTGAAAACCGAAATCGGTGAAGGGATTGATAAATTTCCCCATAGCTTATATATTTTGGCTGCCGCCCAATAACAGGCGGTGCGACAAAGATAAAGAATATTTCTGTCGGACAAAAAAGAAAGGAGATTATTTTAATTGACAATTGGGCTTCGCGCTCGGAAGTAGAAAGTTTTGAACCTACTTTTCCCTTGATGGAAAAGTAATATTCAAATCTGATAAATAGTGAACTAACGATGTATATTCCTATATTAATTATGTATATTTGCAAAGTTACTAACATAAAACACTTAATTATGAAAGAATTAGATTCAAAAGCTATGGCAGAGACTGAAAAACAAGAGTTGCAAGATCGATATATTCGATTTGACTGGGCCGTAAAGCGTTTATTGCGCCAAAAGGCTAACTTCGGTGTGCTCAACGGTTTCCTGACCGTCATGCTGCGGGAAGAGGTGAAGATCCTCGAAATACTCGAAAGCGAAGGCAATCAGGAGAGTGCCGACGACAAGTTCAATCGTGTCGATATCAAAGCGTTGAACAGTAAAGGCGAAATTATCATCGTCGAGATCCAGAATACCCGCGAAGTGCATTACCTCGAACGTATCCTCTACGGCGTAGCCAAAGCCATTACCGAGCATATCTCGCTGGGTGAAGGCTATCAGAAAGTAAAGAAAGTCTACTCCATCAGCATCCTCTATTTTGACCTGGGTGTGGGATCGGACTATATCTACCATGGCCAGAACCATTTCATCGGCGTGCATACCGGCGACCGCTTGCGTATCAACACCCGCGACCGCGACGCCGTCGTTACCCGCCTGCCTGCTGAGATCTTCCCCGAATACATTCTGGTTCGGGTGAACGAGTTCGACAAAGTGGCCACCACGCCGCTCGACGAATGGATCACGTACCTGAAGGATGGTACGATCCGTCCCGACACGACGGCGCCCGGCCTTCGTGAAGCGCGAGAGAAACTGAAATACTATTCCATGTCTACACAAGAACGTCATGCCTACGATAAACATCTGGACACAATCATGATCCAGAACGACGTCCTCGACACAGCCAAATGGGAAGGCCGCATGGAAGGCCTCGCTGAGGGGAAAGCTGAAGGTCTTGCTAAAGGTTTTGCAGAGGGTGAGGCTAAAGGACTTGCCGAAGGGGAAGCCAGAAAGGTCGAAGCTCTACGCCAAGCGGCGGCTAACATGAAACGTATGGGAATAGGGCCTGCCGATATCGCAAAATGTACAGGTCTGCCGGTAGAAGAGATAGAAAAGTTATAGAATAAGGTTTCACCTTTTTTTGTCCCGGGACAAGCCCGGGAGGATAGGACTGATGCTCTGAGTAAATTCATTACCAGTTAAAAACGAAGAGAGTGAACTCCTCTAACCGGAATCCACTCTCTCATTCTTATTATGAAGTATATCTTTTTCTTACTTCTTGTTTTCTTCAATCCACTTGCGTGCATTTACGAAACCTTCGATCCACGGAGTTACTTCGTCACCTTTACGGTCAGCAGGATAATAACCGCACTGCCATGGGAACAAAGCACGTTCCAGGTGAGGCATCATAGCCATGTGGCGTCCGTCGTGTGAGCAGACACCGGCAACCGACCAGGGCGAACCGTTCGGGTTGGCAGGATAGCCTTCATAGTTGTATTTAAGAGCAATATGATATTCTTTCTCTTCGTACGGGAAGCTGAACTTTCCTTCTCCGTGTGTGATCCAGATACCCAGCTTCTGTCCGCTCATCGGACCGAACATCACCGAATGGTTCTTCGGAATCTCTACAGAGATAAAGTTAGACTCCAGTTTGTGAGAGTCGTTATGCAACATCTTATGTTTCTTTTCGTGTTCCGGATAAACCACACCCAGTTCAGCCATCAACTGGCAACCGTTACAGATACCCAGACTCAACGTATCGGGACGTGCATAGAAGTTATCCAATGCTTTCTTAGCCTTTTCGTTATACAAGAAACCACCGGCCCATCCCTTGGCAGAACCTAAAACGTCGGAGTTGGAGAAACCACCGCAGAAAACGATCATATTCACATCTTCCAGTGTTTCGCGTCCCGAAGCCAGGTCGGTCATGTGAACGTCTTTCACGTCGAAACCGGCCAGATACAATGCGTAAGATGTTTCACGTTCGCACTGGCAACCCTTTTCACGGATCACAGCAGCACGGATACCGCTCTTACCTTTGCGGTCGGCAGTCAGGCCGTAGTCAGCCAGCTTACCGGTGAAGTTCTTGCCGTATTTGAATTCCAGCGGCTGCATCTTATAGTTTTCGAAACGGTTACCTGCACATACGCTACCGCTCTGCTTGATATCCAACTTGTAAGACGATTCGTACCATACGTCACGCATATAGTCGATGCCGAAGTGATACTGAACACCTTCTTTTTCCACCAGGATATGACGCTCGGCAGTCGGCTTGGCGATGATAGCGAAACCGACACCGGCTTCTTCCATCAGCTTTTCGAACGCCTTCTTGTCCTTCACCTGTACCAGGATACCCGGGTTTTCAGCGAACAGGATTTTCACGATGTCTGTTTCAGACAGCTTATCCAGATTGACTTCCAGACCGCCTTCTACGTTTGCGAAACACATTTCAAGCATGGTAGTGATCATACCACCGGCAGAAATATCGTGTCCGGCAAGGATCAGACCTTTCTCGATCGCATCCTGTACGGCGTTGAACGCATCTGCGAAATATTCGCTATCCTTCACGGTCGGCACTTCATTACCCAGCTTGTTCAAAGCCTGTGCAAAAGCAGAACCGCCCAGCTTCATCGTATCGAACGAGAAGTCTATATAATATATGTAAGAATTCTTTTCGTGAGCCAATACCGGAGAAACGATCTTGCGGATATCGCTTACCTCAGCACCTGCCGAGATAATTACCGTACCCGGAGCGATCACCTTATCGTCGCCATACTTCTGTGTCATCGACAGAGAGTCTTTACCTGTCGGGATATTGATACCCAGTTCGCAGGCAAAATCAGAAGCAGCCTGAACAGCCGTGTACAGACGAGCGTCTTCCCCTTCGTTGCGGCACGGCCACATCCAGTTGGCACTCAGAGAAACACCGGCCAACTTATCGGCCAGCGGAGCAAATACGATATTGGTCAACGACTCGGCAATAGCCATTACCGAACCGGCAGCCGGATCGACCATGGCCACCTGCGGAGCATGACCGATGGAAGTAGCGATACCTGCCTTTCCGCGGTAATCCAATGCTACGGCACCCAGGTCGCTCAACGGCAACTGCAATTCACCCTGACACTGCTGACGGGCGATCTTACCTGTTACGGAACGGTCTACCTTGTTGGTCAACCAGTCTTTACATGCAACAGCTTCGAGCTGAAGTACGTTTTCCAGGTAATGATGTATTTCTGAATCTTTGTAAACCACAGGAGCATAAGTTTCGCTCACTGTATGGTCTGTCATGATTGTTCTAGGCGGTTTACCGAACATATATTCCAGCTTAATGTCGATCGGTTTCACACCGTCGGCCTGCTCGAATACGAATTTCATATCGTTGGTCGTTTCACCTACTACATACATCGGAGAGCGTTCGCGGTCGGCAATGCGGCGTACGCGGGCAACGTCTTCTTCCTTCATCAGTAAGCCCATACGTTCCTGGCTCTCGTTTCCTACGATTTCCTTAGCAGAAAGCGTCGGGTCGCCAACAGGCAACTGGCTCATATCGATATGTCCGCCGGTAGCTTCCACCAACTCAGACAGACAGTTCAGGTGACCGCCTGCACCGTGGTCGTGAATAGAGATTACCGGATTGTTGTCAGATTCGGCAATCGCACGGATCACGTTCGATACACGTTTCTGCATTTCCGGGTTGGCACGCTGTACGGCGTTCAACTCGATACCGCT
>OBYR01000126.1_pt1 | contig 89229 bp, 83 predicted proteins | sample 1495491 | NCBI WGS metagenome assembly OBYR01 (sample SAMEA2580206, study PRJEB22360) | human gut metagenome | biome: human gut; feature: human-associated habitat; material: faeces | place: Denmark | collected 2008/2010 | reverse complement strand
GCTGGCTACTTTGTGACGCCCGCGCGTGGGGGCTGGGTGGGGGGGAGCCGATATGATTATTAAATACGGATTAATTACCGATTAAACACTTTTCAAAAAAAACAGGGTTATGCTGAATGAATATAATTAACAATCTTTTTGCGGGGATTCCGGGCACAAGCGCATATAGGGAAAAAACAAGGATAAACCTTGTGAAAGAATTGGCGGAAAAGATCAGGAAAAACAGGAATGTGCTTGTCGAACTAAACCAGCAAACCGATAGTCTTACCAAAAAAGACATTGCCACATGGCGAAGGGCATGGCAGGCAGCGATTGATTACGAACAACCGAACCGTTGCTCTCTCTACGACGTGTATACGGATGCAATGATCGATCTGCACCTGACCGGATGTATTGCACAGAGAAAAGGAAAGACATTGCAAAAGCCGTTTATCCTAATGGGGAAAAACGGAAAAGAGGACGACAAAGCCCGGGCAATGTTCGAACGGGAATGGTTTATTGATTTTGTCAGCCTTGCCCTTGACAGTCCGTATTGGGGGCATTCCCTGATTCAGTTTAACGATATTGTAGATGAGGGGGGTGTGACCAGCTTTTCAGGGGTAGAATTGGTACCCCGCAAGCATGTGGTGCCCGAATACGGAGTGATTACCCGGGAAGCAGGCGACGATTGGAAGACAGGTATATCTTACCGGGACGGCGACATTGCGGCATGGTGTATCGAGGTGGGACATCCCCGCGACCTGGGTCTGCTGCTGAAATGCGCCCCGCAGTCGCTGTCCAAAAAAAATATGCTGGCATACTGGGACACTTTCGGCGAGATATTTGGTATGCCGATGAGGATCGGGAAAACCATATCGCAAGACCCGAAAGATATTGCCCGGATCGAGAAGATGCTCGATGAAATGGGGGCGGCATCGTGGGGACTGTTCCCGGAAGGGACGGACATCGAAATTAAAGAATCCACCCGGGGAGATGCTTACAACGTGTATGATAAGCGGATAGACCGTTGCAATTCGGAAATATCCAAGGGGATATTGGGACAAACCATGACGATCGACAACGGTAGTTCCCTGTCGCAATCGGAAACGCACCTCGAGGTGTTTGAAAATATCTGCCGGGCGGATGCCACCATGATTAAATACCTTATCAACGACCGCCTGATTCCGTTAATGATCCGGCACGGGTTCCCGTTACAGGGGGTGACCTTCGATTGGGACGAAGCTACCAGCTATACTCCAGCCGAACAAAGGGAGATAGAAAGGTTGTTGATTCAATACTACGACATCGACCCGCAATATTTTGCCGATAAATACAAAATTGCAATTACCGGGGTAAAGCAGCCGAGCGCAAACAGTTTTTTCGAATAGGGGCTGACGGTAAGGATGAAGGCAAAGGCGGCAGCCCCCACAAGGTGCCAATCAAGAATAGCCGGGCGTATTATGCAGCTTTCGGTGAAGCGTTGGAAGGATTGTATCAGGAAGATATAATCACGCTGGCAAACAGCAAGCGTAAATCCGGGGAGGAATTAAACCCCGACGTATTCAACCGGGCAGCCGAATGGATTCACCAGCGCGGAGGATTTACCCCTGAAATGTTGACCGAACAACCCGCCGTAGATGTGATTAACGAAACATTCCGGGTGCTTGGCGGGGCGGTGTCCCCGTCCATCACACAGGAAGTGCCCCCGGAACTGGTGGGTGCGCTTGAAAATAACGCTTTTGTTTTTTCAGGTTTCAAAACTTTTCATTCGCTAAATGAAGTAGGGCTTTCGCTGGTGGATGATAAGGGAGGGATTAAGCCGTTTGAGGCGTTCCAGAAGGACGTAGAAAAGATCAACGCCCGGTATAATGGCAATTACCTGTATGCTGAATATAACCATGCGGTAACGTCATCGCAAATGGCTGCCAAGTGGCACGATTTCGAAAAGGATGGCGACCGTTATGATCTGCAATACCGGACGGCGGGGGATGAATTGGTGCGTGCGGAACACCAAGCCCTGCACAATGTGACCTTACCGCCCAGTGACCCGTTTTGGTCGCAATTTACCCCGCCGAACGGCTGGAACTGCCGTTGTACCGTGGTACAGGTACGCAAGAATAAATATCCGGAAAGCGATAGCACCCAAGCGATCGGGATTGGCGAAACGATGACAGCCGACCCAAAGATGCAGATGTTCCGCTTTAATCCCGGCAAGGAATTAAAGCTATACCCGGATAAACATCCGTATTATAAAGCCCCAAAAGCCGTGAAAAAGGCAATAAAACAATTGGCAGCTCCTATTCAAACACCCGAACAGGCGGTGGGATTTATTAATGAAGTCAAAGAACGGCAGACATGGTTCGAGCGCGGATTTTCTAAGTTTATTGTGACAACCCGAAGCGGGGTAAATGGCTATACGGATATGAATGGACTTATTGCCATGACTAAAGAACGAATGACGAATGTTTTATCAGGGCTGACAAAATTAAGGCAGGGAGGTAAGGTGACATTTGACGAAGCTGACGCATTGGCTACTTTTTGGCATGAGATTACCCACAACCGGAACAAGCGGGGAAATATGTTTCGAACAACGCTGGAAACCCGATATATGGAGCTGGCGAATGAATTTGTTGCCCGGAATACATTGCCGGAGTTCTACAAATCGTTTAATAGCGAAGTGCAGTTCCCTGAATTAATGGAAAACAGGAAATCGACGGGGTATAATAAGTGGGTACGTAATTATAGTACATTGATACAATTTACGAAAGCTGATTTTCAGGGCGTAGTGGAACGGGTGAAGCAGGAATTGTTTCAGGGAAATTATAACGAACAGGTACGGGGACTGGTGAAAGCATTGAAAGAAAACAAAGCGATAAAGCCGGACGGAACGCGCCTAAAAGAAGCGGAAATAAAAAGACTTGTTAAAGATTGCCTGAATTATGGCGAGGAAACATATAAAGATATGTTAGCAAGTTTATTCAGGGAACAAAACAGCTAATTCCGGGGCAAATTCTTTCCGGATTGTCTTGGCGAGCTTGGTGTCGGGGGTCAGGTCGGCAAACTCGAGGAAAGTTATTGCCCGGTTTTCGTCGGTAATATGGGACAAAAAGAACTCCTTATCACCGATAATTTCGGCGATAATTCTTTCATCGGTGGTAAAGTCGAGGAAAGTTTTCTGGCGGAGGTTTAAATTACTATAATTCATAGGACACATTTTTACAAAAATAGGAATTATTCGCCAAAGAAGCAACAAAAAAACGAAGAATGGCAAGCACAGGAAAATTGAAAGAAAATATCCTTTCGGATATGCGGGTGGAACTGGCTGAAATGTTCGACCGGAATTTTGAAAGAAAAGGTTTTTTCGGAGATAAATGGAAACCCCGGAAGGACGCGAAAGCGAAAGGATCACTTCTGCATGTAACCGGAAAGATGCGACGATCGCTGCGGGGAACAATTAAGGGGAACGGGGTACATTTTACATCGCCCCTGCCTTATACTTCGCTGCATAACGAAGGCGGAACGTTCCAGCAACGGGTACGCGCCCACACCCGGCGAAGCAGGCACACCGGGAAAACGTATAAAGTCAGATCGCATTCCCGCACCATGACCATGCCACAACGCCAATTTATCGGTGACCACCGGGAAGTGCAACGCGCAATCCGGGAGATTGTGAAAGAGAATGTGACCGGATTTTTCAACGATTTAGCTAAAAAAATAAAGAAATGAGAAAAGAAATCTATCAAGCCATTGCGGAAAGACTTCAAGCAATGGTACCCGGGGTGAAATATATTAGCCTATGGAACCGGAACACGGAACAGCTCACGAAACAAAAGGCATTCCGGATGCCTGCGGTGTTCGTGGAGTTCGAGCCTGTAACATGGTCACAATACACCCAAGGCGTGCGTTCTGCCGACCTGCGGGTGAGGCTGCATGTGGTGACCGAAACCCTCGCCACGCCGGAACACGGCGGACGTTATCAGGATAAGGCACTCGCACACCTGGGACTGATCGAAAGTATTAGCGCAGCCGTGCAGGGGCTTTCCGGGGAGGGCTTTAACAGCTTTATGCTGGTGGAATCCGTCACCGATCACAACCACGCACAGATTGAGGACAACGAAGAATGTTACATCACCCGGATCACCGATAATTCGGCGCGCAAGCCGCAAGCCGTTGCCGTAGGGGTGAGTGTGCAGCTTTCGCAAAGCTAAACATAGGTTTTATTGTAAAAATAAATTACTTTCGTGCATTATTGTTAATTATAATTATCATGAAAAAGTTACTAAAAGTCCTCGGGATTATTTTTTTAGTTTTAATCGTCATGGGAATTATCGGGGCGTTCCTGCCTGACGACGAATCGGCTAAAACATCGGAATCACCAACAACAGAGGTTGCCTCTAAAAGCAAATGGACGTATTCGGAAAAAACCGATGAAATGGATAATAGTAAAATTCAATATGCACAACTAACGTCTACCAATAAACTGGAATTTGAGTTTCCATACGACGGAGGTTCAACCTTTACATTTTGGATTCGCAAAACAAATGGCAAATATGAATTATTGTTGACGGTAGATAAAGGGCAGTTTATATCAAACTTGCTGGACAACGAAAAGCTACGAATTAAATTTGACGATGGCGAAGCATTTAAATGGAATTATGCTGATGCTAACGACGGGCGAGCCGATGTTATATTCCCGACATATAGCGATGAATTTTTGGGGATGCTGAAAAAATCGAAAACAATGTTGATTGAAGCTCCTTTTGCTTTTGCCGGACGACAGGTGATCCGGTTTAACACAGAAAATTTAAATTCAGATTTTTAAAGGAAAGGACAGTTTTTAAGGCTGTCCTTTTTTATGCGATTGTCCGTAGTTGCCGGGGTGAAGGTGTTAGTTGCTGTAATAGTAATAATACATACTTGTATTCAAAACCATAGCTGCTGTCTTGCGCGTATAGTAATGACAGCAATTCTGTGGTGATGTTCACTAACACCTCCGGCGCATCGTGTTCTTCGATCGTAATCACCAGTTCATTGTCTTTTATTGTCACCATTTTGCCCTCCTTTCAATTTAATGATTGCCCGGGAAACGAGTAATATCTATTAACCCATTTTCCAATTCTTTGTGTTGTTATATAGATAATTAGAGAGTTTTCGGAATTATTACGTAAATCCGGCATGTGCATTCGGCAACATTGCATTATACTTGCGGTTTTCAAATAATCTTTCATAGTTTTAGCATTTTGGGGTTAAGACTTGCAACTACATAGGCACACAATTTATATCAAAAAGCAGGGATATATTACCTCCGATGTCGCCAAACATACATCAAGATGATGTGTAGGTAATATAAACCCTGCTTATTTTTAACTAATGTAATAACATAATGGATACAGATTCTTATCATCTTGATTTGTGTTTGGCTATTCAAACATAGGCAAGAGTTTTTTCATCTCCGAATCCAAAGTTGAATTTAACGAAAAAATAAATATTACCGTATAATTCGGTGGTAAAAATAGTAGCAATTTTTCCAGACTTTTAAATTAAAGTTAATATTTGTTATTAGAAAACTTTCGTATTTTTCGCAAAAAATTGCCCGGTACTCTAAATTCAACCATCTATTACTTTTTCCCATTACAAAAAAATAACTAACGAGTACCGGACAAAGAAAAATAAAAAGAACTCCGTGCAGATCTGCTGCAGTGCCGTTGAACATTATTTTATAACCTTTCGTAAATTGTATTTCCGCTTTCATTCCTGTTCTACATTAAATACTGCATTCACAATGGGTTCTAATACATCATTGTTGCACTTGTTTTGTTGCATCAGAGTTATGCAATCATCATAAGAAAACCCCATTGCATTAATGACATTTTCAATTAATCGATGTGATTCATTGTGAAATGCAAATTCCGTTATTGCCAGCCAAACCCCCGAATCAATATTTTCTTTCTCCTTTTCTTCTAATATTGTCAATATCTTACTTTCCAGCTCTCCATTATCTTCTTTTGAATATAATTCAGCTTCTTCATGAGAATAACCATTGACTTCTTCTAAGACAACGGCTATAATTGCCTGTGTTGATTCTATATTAGTCATTGTAATTCAATTTAATTTCACCAATTAACTCACGCCCAATATTTTCCAATCCTATTTTGTTTCAAAACTTCATCTTGTTTTAACTGCCGCCGTCGGAATTTATTTAACTGCCGTTTTATATATTTTTTGTACGCGGTTGATTTTTTACGCCGATCGAGCCGACAAGCCCGACAATTACAAACTCCTATGCCTGTGTGTTCTTCTTTCATAGCTAAATTTGTTGATTGTTATTCCGTCAAATTAAACAAGGGAAGTCGCTCTTTCACCTTTTGGCATAATTCATCAAGTGGTACTAATTTTCTGCCAGAGTAATCTTGACGAGAACAGGCATCTTTCAAAATATTACTGTTGAAAAGCCCTAATTGTGTAGCCCTAATAACTGCTACCATTTTAGATAAGTTTCTTTCACATATATCGTTATACAAAACATATATATCAGTTCCATATATACCATAAGTATCAAGGAGTAATATTTTACCCATACCCCCCATAACATCATTAGCATCTATGTTACTACCTTCTGTAAGTAATAGCATTATTACATTCATTGCACCCGGATTGCAGTTACTCATTTTTACAACCACATCCATTGTATTGTCTGTTAAATTTATTTTACTCATAGTTTTATTTTTTTGTGAGCCTTGAAAGGCTCAATTAGCCGTCAATTTGAGCTATTTCATTTATACCATCGACCTCCGCAATAACGGCATTCAAAATGATCGATCATGCGCATAACTTGTGCCTTCTCTTCGACATTCATCGTGTACATGCAAACTTTGTGTCCGTCTTCGTCCAGCTCCGATTCTTGTATTCCTGCGTATTCCCAAAAGCTTAATCTTCCTTTAGCTGGAATCGGCTCCGGGAATGCCCACGGATACGCTAACACCCAATGATACATGCCTTTTTCTGCCCAAATAGAAGGATGATTTTGAACGCAATCTTTTATTTCAACACTTCCTATTATTGCCCCAAAAGGAATGTCGCCTAAAAAACATTTTTTTCCTATAAAAGGAAATGCTTCAATCATTTGGCTATCCGTGAGTTTGATATTGAAATTTTTGCCACGACAACCACTTGCGTGAATTAATACACGCCCTCGAAAATTAGTCTTCCATGATCTGTTTTCAATGTCCTTGATTCCGCTGACGATTAAAGAAGCATAAGGTTGTTTTATCGTTATTGCTTTCATTGTCCCATTGTTTTTAGGTGAGCTAAACGGTTCAATCAGTTAAAAATGCGAACTGTCAAAGAAAATTTGACAGTTCAAATCGTTAAATAAATCTTCTTTTACACTTATCGCACTCATACACGTTTAACTCGCCCCAAAATGTGGTAATATGTACATCTACAACATGTAACGTTCCGTCGCATATTGGGCATTTCGTAGAAAAAAAAAGAACTATTTTTGTTTTTAAATTCATAGCTCAATTCGTTAAAAATTAAAATCTTGTTTGTCCTGTAATCTATCATTAATACTCATTAATAGACAGATACCCATAGTCGAATTGATCGCAATAACAATCTCTGCCTCACGAAGGAATGAGAAATATATCATTGCAACAGACCAGATTATATATGGAATGTTTTTCATCATTTCTTTTCTTTTGTTTTCCAATATTCATCCCGGATATAGTTAAACTCTTTTGACGTGATTTCTATAACATCATCAGAAACGGGTATATGTTGGTCGTCCAAAAACAATATTATTACATCGTTACATTGTTCAACAAAAGGAAATTTAAAACGGCGTAAATCATGGTCACAACCTAATATTTTTAAAGGTTCCCGATACCATGACTTTTCAAGCCTATTTCTCAAAAAATCAGACATTTCACGACCAGCTTTTGTTTTTCTATTCGGATAGAACATTCCTTGTTCTCCCTGCTTCCATACTTTGTTGTCAACTTTTTCCGGCTCAAGAAACAGGAATCCACTATATTCGTTTGTCCGACTGAAAGTTTGTTGACCGGAATATCCAAAAAACTGCTCCCATTTATAGGGAATTTTCTCTGCCAAAGCTTTTTTGTTGTTTTCGTTGATTTCTTTTTCTTTTGCCAACAACGAAGCCATTTTTTTATAAACTTCACAGTCAGTGTTTATTATTTTATAATACATAATGAAAATTTTAAAGATTAATCAAATAATGAAAGTTGTTTTACCTCATGTTCCCGGGGTAAAGGAGTTCCGATATAGTTAAGGTAAGTCCGGTAACATATACCATATTTCGGTTCAATGTATTGTCGCCATATTGCTTTATAACACTTCGATTGATTACCGACTTCATAGTGCGTATTAGTGATTGCACAGATGTCACGAATGCGTAATGATGTACTTTTATATCGAACTCCTTTTGCCATTTCCGAAACTTTACATAACTTTGTAAAAGAGTTCCCGCTCAAATACTCGTTAGCTGTTTTTTCGGTTGGCGAGTTTTTTTATTCCGGAGGATTGTCCGAGTAAGGCGTTATTGTTATCTCAATATGTGACCTCCTTTTAATCCTTCCGCTCCCCGCACACACGGGGCATGGCACGGAAGGGAGGATTATTTCTTTTCCATGGGGATGAAATTCAGGCGTTGGCTGTACCACCCCACAACCTTTACAATTCCGGCAAACCTCAATAGTTTCTTGACAATATTTCCGCTTTTTTTCCATTATTACTCTTTTTTACATTCCACAAAAAACGTTTCGCCCTGATCGACAACAACCCCGATCTGATCCATAAGTTCCGGTATTCCTTTATTGTCCCGATCTGCGAGTAGCTTATCTTTCGCTACGTCATAAGTTGCTCGTAAATAATCAGGATTAATTCGTTGTAAAAGTTCCGTAACAACCGCCCAAGTAAAACCCTTTCGGGTCTTTAATGCAGGCATCCCGGTGCGGAATCCAAGCGTTCCATGTGTAGTTTCCAAACTTTTCTTTTTCAAAAAAAGCGTGTCCCGATTTTCCATGGCAAATACTTGTAATGTTTGCAAGGCTTCTTTCTGTCCCTCTTTTAAGAGGCTAATTTTAGCAGCCCCCTCTTTCCGTATATTGACAATTGCTTCATCCATTTGAGAATTAATGCTACTGATTTGAGCTTCAGCCAAAGCATACTTGCCAAAGGCTTCCTCCATTTGTACCCGTGTTACGTCTGTTATTACAGGCATCTTTGTTCTTTTTGCCATTATTTACCTCCTTTGCTAAATTCATGAATCATTGCTATTGATATACCGTGCCGGAACAGATTTAATAGGCGAGGATCTTCACAAGAATTTGCAATATTATTTACAATGTTCCCATTCGTTCCTGCTGTAAATCCGACCGACGAAATATATCCATCATTTTTATTTTGAGATGCCATAAACACGACACAACATTCTTTCTGTTCCGGATTGTTTTCAAACAAACTTTCCAATTGTTTTTTAATATCCCGCATTTTTTCAATAAAATTTGTCTTATCGCCTGTGTCGGTTTCTGTTGTTCTTGATTCTTCTGTCTTCATAATTTCAATAATTAAATTTTAATTCTTTTTATAAGCCGCAAAAACGGGTTGCATCACGATTTCCAGCCCACATTCCTGTGCAATTTTTTCTTCAATTCTTGCCCCCTTGCTGTTTTTCCAGTCAGAAAGCAAATAGATCGCGTCACATTCCACCAACAAAGCAATATCTGCCACGATATGTTTATTCCAAGATTCATCAAAGGGTAAGCCGTTATCGAGAGGATTAACAGGCTTATGCCCGTAAGAAATCACCTGCTCGGCGGCTTGTGTAAACTTAGCGACTACCTGATCCTGTGGTAAACCTGTTATCTTACCGCTGATATACCATTTCATCGCCGTTGCCTTATTGAATAAGCAATCAGTACCAACAAAACAACGATACATAAAGCAGGCAGCCAAAGTGGAGCCATAACCCACCACCACGACCACGTAATGACTTTAGTTAATTTCAAGGCAATAAATAAGATTGTGAGCAATCCGCAGAAGGATACCCCACGAGTCGGTGTACTGTTTTTTTTACTCATAACATCTATTTTAAAGTGAATAAATCCGTTAATTCAGCAGATCGGACGAAGACTTCCCGGTTATTGTGTAATTTCGGGTTAATAACTCTATGGCTATATTTTCTGCCGCTTCGATGTCTTTCTGCTTTTTAAGAAAAAGACAATAAATATTTTGTAGCCGGGAGGCGGGAATATTATTAAAAGCGTCGTATCCGGTAGATCGGCAGGCAATACTTTTAATCAGATCGGAATTACTTTCTTTACCGATTTTACGAAGATAACCGCCGATCGAAGCCATGACACGCTTACGCAGCTTATCCAGTTTCTCTTTGCTACCACCGTCTAACCGGGAGGAAAGAGCCGCACAAATGTCGATAAGATCATGTGTATCTATGTCTACACTACTTTCAACACCGTAGCTCTCGACAATCGCTCGTTTTTCTGCCTCTGTCATTCCCAGTCGTCCGCAAAGGGTATGGAATTTACGTAGCAAACCTTTGTGAATATCATCCATTGTATCACTCATATTATTAATGTATTAAAGGTTATTAATCCAATATTCGTTCGCACCTTTTTCCCATATTATGAAGTCGGCACCACCTTCACCGTTATCGCCTTTAAAACGGGTTGTAACAAATGCCTTATAACCCTCGACGTGAATCTTTACCTCTGATAATTTCCGAACATGCTGGGCTATGGCCGGATAAGGCTTGCCATGTTCTTCGTGGGCTAAGAAAATGAATAGTTTGTCCGGAAACTCATTGATTAGCTCAATAAATACGGCGCGTGTAAATCCTATTAATGGTGTGATCGAATCAATAACTATAACATCCGGGCTTTTTCGTTTTCTTAACCGTTCTCTCAAATCTTTGATCGTTTCTTTCGATAGCACGATGACCTTAGAACCAACTTCAATCATATTCTCATCTTTCCATGCTGTTTGAAAAGAACTGCACAAACCTTGCTCTAAAGTGTCGTAAGCCGCCCTGTTCACAAACCCGCATAAATATTTTAACAGCCGCATGGCAAAGTGAGTTTTCCCGCAACCACTTTCTCCGTATATAATCCATACTCCCCGGAGCTCGGGTTTGCCAAAAGAAGCCAGCCATTCGTTCTCAAATTCTGCCACCTCAAACCGGGCATCTAATACATTCCTATTACTAATCGCCTTTGCCATTTAAACAGTGTTTAATCGATTTTTAAACGCTTTTTTTCAGCATGGATTCTTCGATGGACACGACGTAAGTCGTTATCGCTATCTTCAATGATCTTGTTGATAATTTCAAAATCTGTTATTCCGTTTGCTTTACATACTTTCGTAATATCCGATTCATCAGGTAGTGGTACATAGATGAATTTGCGTCCGAGCCGGGAAAATATTTCCCGGAAACCCTTCGTATTTCGCTCAACCCCGTTCTTTATTCGCATCTCCAAATAGGGGGTTCCGGTAACGATGATAGAGCAATAATCCTCTAAGTCGTTGTAAAGACTAATGAAAAAATACAGTAGTGGATCGCTCAATTTATCCGCTTCGTCAATCACAATTTGCGGTGACTGCATTTTTTTTATCGCCGAAACAATATCCCGCATCATTCCGGGTACTGAACTACTCGATGAATTGATACCGATAAGGCGACACAATTCCGACACAAAAAAACGGCGGTTCCAATACACAGCACATTTCAAGTGAAATACATTGCGATTAATACTTCCATAACTTTCAATGGTTTCTGTTTTTCCGCTCCCCTCATTGCCGATGATTCCGAACACCATGGCGTTTTCCTGCGCATCTTTCATCGTTTTATAAATCTTATCATATCCTCGCGTGGTTACAACAACCCCGGTAGAGGTACAGCCGACCTGAACAGAAATACTTCTCCACATTTCATCGGAAATCAGGCTCCAGTTGCCATTTATTATTTGGCTGATTGTGGCGGAACTCACCCCCTCCAAAGTGGCAGCCGCTTTATTTTGGCTGCCTTTAATCTCGCAATACTCTGTGAGTTTATTTGCAATAAATTGTTTTTCAGATGTTTTCATATTTATTATCAATATTCACTATAATAGTCAGTATCAACGGTGTTCGTTGGTGTTTGTGGTGATGTGTTCGTAACAATCTGATAATCTATATCCTGTATTTCGGATGATTGTAACCGACGAGTTTGTTTATTGTTTTTATTCTGTCCCTGACTATCGCAAAGCAATAACCGGGTGGCAACGTCAAGCTGTGGGTTGTTGTTAAATAATTGTTCCACTGTCCGGCGGGTATGTGCCAGCTTATTAGTAACCTCACGTTCCAATTGCTTATTGAAGTGATTAATCCGGGCGAGGTGATCGCCGTCCCCTTCCTTACGGTCTGCTAATGCCATAGGCTGGACGTGTTTACTCTCCAACATGAACCGTAAAGAACCGTCCTCATTCACTGCAAGCACCCGGTCAAGGTTATCCGGGTCATATTTTACCGTCCATTTTACGTGAGCATATTCCCGGAACTTAATGTCGAAGCAATCATAAGCGCGTTTTATCCCGCCAATCTTAGGGTGTAAGCCTGTTCCCTCGAGAGTATTACGGTATCCTGTATCCGCGCCGAATGTGAACAGGTATTGTTCATCTGAAAGAGGTAGCCTGCGCTCTTCCGGTAATTGTGCGAACATAGCCACATACTGTTGTCGCTTTCCGGCTCTTTCCTGCTCAACAAATGCAGTTAATTGTTGGCGACACTCGTCCTCGGTTGGAAAGCTATGGCGGTTTTTGTTCAAAAATTCGCTATTCGGTTGTAAATTCTTATTGGATGTTATACCGAATCCTGACCAGTTCTTGCAGAGTTGACAATATTTTTTATTGAAATAATTGAAAAATGGTTCGATCACTTTTGCCTTAGCATTATGCGCCCGGGCGGGTGTATAAGCCTCTGCAACCACGTGATAAAATGGTGTAAGGTTTCCACGTCCGTAATTATCGCTTTGTAGCTGATTTACTCGGTAACGCCTGCCGAAAAGTTCGGCGGTGTGATTGACTGCATTACGGAGGGCTGCTTTTATCAGTTCCGGGGATTCACGTTCTCCAATGGCATAACCTACCGGATAATTAAGGAAAGGATCGAGCACAATAACAATTGTTAGTCGGTTCGTATATGTGGTAACATTGTAAGTTGTGCCGTCTTTTTTTCTTCGTGTAATATTCTTTTGGTAGAGCAATTCAGCCGTCCAACCATCCAGCGTCCAGTAGATTAGTGGTAATTCCGGGCGTGACCGCTTCACCTGCATGCTCTTTTGCGCGCGGAAACGTGTTGTCCCGAGGCGACCACCTGCTGTCACAAGGTCAAGCTTACGTTTCCAATCACTCACAGCATATTCTGTTATTGTTTTCCAGCCTTGTGCCTGTGCGACCAAATTATATAAACTGGCGATCCGTGTATTATCAAGATTGCGGGCATCGGCGATAAGCTGTGTAATCAGGCTTTCCTGCTCCTCGGTACAGATTTTGGCAGCCGTACGGACACCATATTTCCCGGGAATCAAAGCCGCATAACCTTCACGTTTGTATTGGTTGAACTTTTCCTGCAACCGTCGGGGATTACTGGGTAAACTATGCTGATATGTATCGGCTATTCGAGGCAACGCGCGGGCTGCCTTTTGCCAAAATACGGTTTTATTAAACCGTTTGCGCGACTGCTTGATCCGCTGGCTGTCCGAGCGTAACAAAACCTCACAGAAAGCATTAAGAACGGCTGCATTATTAGAATACTCTTTTATTTTTTCTGCCTTTAAATGCCGCCCGTCATCTAAAATATAATTTTCGAAAAAATCAATGGCTGCACCATCATGTTCAATGGTTTCGATGAAAGGTTTGCTTTCTTCCTTTTCTTTCAGATCAGGAAAACGGCGATATACTTCCACCCGATACTTCATAGGCAAACTATCAACCAAGAATAATGCAGGTGTACCTTTACAAGCACGTTGTACTTGATTAATTTTATTACACTTTTGTAACCAACCGATCGTGTCAGGTGTCATTATTCCGTTATCGGTTAATTCCTTGTAACTTATTATTGCTCGCATAGCTTATTGCTTTATTTGTTCCCGTGTCACTATTGCTGTGAATAACCGCTTAGGTTCACGGGATTTTCCGCACACATTGTGCTTTCAACTACAATTTATTTGCGGATTATTTTATATATCAATCTTTTTCAACACCATATTTTTCCACAACGTAAGCTCTCACTTTGTCGGATATAATACCCTTATATTGTCGCCGGAGAGCGTTGTATACTGTCTTTCGGCTACATCCACATACCTTGGATATGTCGCTCATTGCTCCCGGCGGCAACAAATCAGGCATCACCTTTTTCTTTTTTTTAATAATTTGCTTTGCCATACTTTTATATTTTATTCTGTTAAATATTCTCTTAACTTTACAGCGTTACCCATACGAGTAATATGTTGCAATATTCGCAAATATATTTACAACAAACAAGAAAAATTGTAAATAAAATGACTACAATTAAAGAAAGAATTATTCAACTTGTTGAATTTAAGAAAGTTAATAAAGAAAGATTTTTTTCAAAAATTGGTACTACTTCAAGTAATTTTCGAGGTATAGCTAAGAATACACCTTTAAACTCAACGACGATTGCAAATATATTTTCGGAATTTCCAGATATAAATCTTAAATGGTTGATTACTGGTGAGGGAAGTATGTTCGAGGGAATACAGAATATAAAACCTGTGGAAAAGCAAGTAAATACTAATAATATGATCCCTCTAATTTCATGGGATAATGTTACCGCTGTAATGTCGGGAGAAAATATTGAAGGAACTACTTATTTTGTTCCGATGCTTCAAGATGCTGATTTTCTTATCACAATGCGAGGAAATACAATGATCCCACATTATTATGCAGGTGATCTACTGGCATGTAAGTGTATGGACATCACTTCATTCTTTCAATGGGATAGAACCTATGTTATTAATAGTAAGCAAGGGGTAATCGTAAGAAAAATACAGAAGGGAAAAGATAATGATCATTTATTGTTAGTCGCGGAAAACTCACAGTATGATGTAATTGAAATAGAAAAGCCACAATTGCATTCACTCGCCCTTGTTACTGGCTTTATTCGCCCGGAATAATGTTTTTTTATAACTTATTTTGTATATCTCATTAATTATCAATACAATAACATCATATTGACCTAATTTTAATACCTGTTTTTTAGGTATTATAGGGTGTATTATCTCTTAATAATGCCATTTTTTTATACTATTTCTGTGATTAAAGGAGATAGAAACAATAAAAAAACTCCATCCAAAACTCCACCCATTACACTATCCAATGCTGTTTTTATCGATTTTACCAAGAAATTCAGATGTACAATTTCAATATTCAACAGTTTCTTTTGAAGCCCTTTATTTCCTTTTAAACACCTTTAAAACGTTTTTCATAAACTCTCGGTATAAACCAACAGAATCCCCTGTTAATAGGGGGTATCGGGCTTATAAGTACAAAAAAAGAGCGCAAATAATTCAATTACGCCCTTTCATAAACCACGGTTCAACTATGATTCAAACAATGTCCTCCATTGCCTCACATAAATTCACACTAAATCCCTATAAATTCACATCTGATTTTCTTGTACTATTTCTCTGTATTTCGATATAACATGTTGTAACATCGTCATTTAAACTATATTCCCTACATTCTTAAACGGTACAACTGAATTTCCTGCCCTTAAAAGCAACTAAGAGACCTATCTCAAAAAAGATGTTTTTTTTGTTCTCAAGGTCTGCCCTGGATGATTTTTTTGTTTCCATAGTAATTTGATTAGGACATAGATCGCTCCTTTCTCTCTAAAACTATACTACAAATATATACGAGAAATGTATATAAAACAAAAAATCGGGCTGAATAATTTTAAGTAAAATTAATGTTATAACGTTTTCGAATAAGTGAATGTTAATATATGAAAAGAAGAATAGATTTTCTATTCTTCTTCATTAAGTTCTTCCGAGTAGTCCGCGTATAGAAAATCATTGTAAGGGAATCGGGCTGAATGGATTTCTTTTACGATATTGTAAAGTTTTTCTTTCAGCTCTTCAATGTTTTCTTTCCGGGCTGCGGAGATATAGACGGTCTCGCTTCCCTGTTTCGACATCCACATTTGTTTCAGGTCGTCGAGGCTGTAATTCTGCCTTTCTATCGGGGTCAGGTCGTCCTCGTCTTTTTTCACATATTGGAAAGCATCGATTTTATTGAAAACAATAATCGTCGGTTTAGGTTCCTGGATCAATTCGGCCAGCGTTTCGTTGACCACTTTCATTTGGTCCTCAAATTGCGGATGGGAAATATCCACCACGTGCATAATGACATCCGCTTCACGCACTTCGTCCAGCGTGGATTTAAACGATTCCACCAAATGATGGGGAAGTTTACGAATGAATCCCACCGTATCTGCCAGCAGGAAAGGCACGTTTTTGATGGCGATTTTCCGCACGGTGGTGTCGAGCGTTGCAAATAGCTTGTTTTCTGCAAATACTTCCGATTTGCTGAGCAGGTTCATCAAAGTTGATTTTCCTACGTTGGTATAGCCTACAAGGGCCACACGTACCAGTTTACCCCGGTTTTTACGCTGGATCACTTTTTGCTTGTCGATGCGTGCCAGTTCTTCTTTCAGGCGGGTAATTTTATCCCGGATGATACGGCGGTCGGTTTCGATTTCCGTTTCACCCGGCCCGCGCAGACCGATACCTCCCTTCTGTCTTTCGAGGTGAGTCCACAACCCGGTAAGGCGTGGCAGGAGATATTGGTATTGAGCTAATTCTACCTGCGTTTTGGCATGTGCTGTCCGCGCCCGGTTGGCAAAAATATCCAGAATCAGATTCGTACGGTCGAGAACCTTAATGCCCTTGAACATAGCTTCGATGTTCCGGAGCTGTGTGGGACTTAGTTCGTCGTCGAAAATAACCATGTCCACTTCGTTTTCTTCGGTATAGGCTTTGATTTCTTCCAATTTTCCTTTACCGATAAACGTGGCGTGAACCGGTTTGTCGAGGTTCTGTGTGAATATTTTCACGGTTTCCGCCCCTGCCGTTTCCGCCAGGAATGACAACTCATCCAGGTATTCACTCATTCTGTCGTAGGTGATGCCTTCCGATTGGAGGGCAACACCTACTAATATTGCCTTTTCTTTTTCTTTTTCTGTATAAAAATATTCACCCATATAATTCAGTTCGTTTTATATAAAACGTGTATTGTTTAACTATGTTCCTTTCGTGTTGAGAAAAAAGAAAGGGCTGACAAAAATTGACAGCCCTTTATATTTACCTTAACCGAAAATCAATTGGTCAATTGGAATACGATTGGTAGGTTGAAAGAAACACGCACTGGTTTTCCTCTCTGCTTACCCGGTTTCCATTTCGGCATCGATTTAATAACCCGGATTGCTTCTTTGTCGAGCGCAGGGTCAACACCTCTCAACACTTTCACGTCGGTGATGCTCCCGTCTTTTTCGATTACAAAGTTCATAAACACTTTTCCTTGCACACCGTTTTCAGCGGCAATCTGCGGATATTTTACGTTTTTGGCAATCCATTTGGATACGTCACCCAATGGGAATGTCGGAACGTCCTCTACAATTTGGAAAATATCGTCGTCTCCGGTTTCTTCGTCACCGTATTCACCGAAATCCGATGGATTTTCTACCGGTTTATTTTCCGAATCATCCTCTGCGTCCAAAATTTCAAGATCTTCGTCAATACTTGAGGCGTCGTCAGTAATTTCCATCAAGTCTGTCAATTTAGGGGCTGGTGGAGGAGGAGGAGGAGGTTTCAACATCTGTTGGGTAATCGGAATGATTTCCTCTTCTACCTGCTCTTCGGGTACTGTCTGGAATGTAGAAACTTCCCCGGTAGAGGATTTCCATTCGAAAGCAAACAGTAGAACAGCCAAAGCAAGTACAAGACCAATTTCAAAGAAAAGACTTTTCTTTTCTTCCAGATCTGCTTTTGGTGCCTTTTTTATTTCCATGATCTTAATTTAAGTAGTATTTTCTCCTGATGTTTATTTTGCGGGGTAAAAATAACGAAAATCGAATTAAATCCCAATATTTCAAACGTTTTTTTTAAATAGAATGTTAATTTCTCATTCGTTTGCGCTCGTGAATCTTAATTATTTTAACAAGCCAATAAAAAACGGTTTGAGATGGTGGATTTATCTCCGGGTATTGTAATTTTACAGGCATGTTGAATGTGTTTTATTTAAAAATGACCGATCCGGCTTTTTCCGGTCTTGATGCAGAGGATTTTCGCCCCTGGCTGGAACCTTTGAAATTTGCCGCAATCCTGTCTTATCGGAGCGATAAGGTGAGGCGTGAAAAGTGGCTGGGCGAGTGGCTGCTTCGCCGGGTGTTGTTGCAAAACTACGGGTTGTTGCCGGGAGATTATTCTTTGGAAAAGGCCGAAGGGGGAAAGCCGTTCCTTACCGGGCGGGCAAAGCAGGTGCATTTTAACCTTTCCCATTCCGGAGAGTATGTGGTTTGTGCTTTTTCAGATTCGGAAATCGGGGTGGATATAGAAAAGATCGGGATGGAGAGGATGAGGGTGGCCCGGCGTTTTTTTCATCCGGAGGAAATTCAGGCATTGGAAAGGGCCGGAGAAGACGGGCGTAAAGAGCTCTTTTTTCGATATTGGTCTGTGAAGGAAAGTTTCTTGAAATATAAGGGTACGGGATTGCGTTGTCCCCTGTCGTCTTTCGCTGTGGACGGGTTGCCCGGAGAGATTCGTATCCGGCAGGATGGGGTATATTTGCCCGTTTATGTGCGGGAGTGTAAAGTAGATCCGGGTTATCAATGTTTCACCTGTTCCGGGGAAACAGGGAATCCGGAGGTTGTTCGTGTAACAGAATGGCAGGCGTTGCCCGTTTAAGCGTTTTCCGGTTTTGCCCTTCGGGCGGGAGGGATGATGTTTGAATATGAAATGAAACGGATGTCGGGCTTATTGCCGCGTTCCGTTCCGATAGAGATATAAAAAAAGCTGCCGAAGCGATCCGGCAGCTTTTTTCAGGTATACTTAATTACAGTTTGTTGTTTTGGTAAAGATATTCTGCAATCTGAACGGCATTCAGTGCAGCTCCTTTTTTGATCTGGTCGCCCACGAGCCAGAAGGTTAGCCCGTTTTCATTGGCGAGGTCTTTACGGATACGTCCCACATATACCGGGTCTTTGCCGGAAAGGAACAGCGGCATGGGATAGTCTTTCTCTGCCGGATTGTCCTGTAAAACGAGTCCTTCAGCCTTTGCAAACGCTTCACGCGCTTCTGCCACAGAAATGGGGCGTTCGGTTTCCACCCAGATGCTCTCGGAATGTGCCCTCAATGCCGGAACACGTACGCAGGTGGCGCTCACCTGGATGTCTGTGTGCATGATCTTCCGGGTTTCGTTATACATTTTCATTTCTTCTTTCGTATATCCGTTTTCGGTAAACACGTCGACCTGGGGTATCAGGTTAAATGCCAGCTGGTAAGCGAATTTTTCAACGGTAACTTCTTCTCCGGCCAAAATTTGCTTGTATTGGGTGAATAGTTCGTCCATTGCTGCTGCTCCCGCACCGCTGGCTGCCTGATAGGTAGACACGTGCACCTGTTTGATATGGCTTAGCTGTTCGATGGCTTTCAGGGCGACTACCATCAGGATTGTCGTACAGTTCGGATTGGCGATGATGTTGCGGGGACGGTTCAGGGCGTCTTCCGGGTTTACTTCAGGCACTACCAAAGGTACGTTTTCGTCCATACGGAAGGCGCTGGAATTGTCGATCATGACTGTTCCATATTTCGTGATTGTATCTGCAAATTCAATAGAAGTTCCTCCGCCTGCAGAAGTAAACGCTATATCTATTCCTTTAAAATCGTCGTTATGTTGCAGAAGTTTTACTTCGATTTCTTTTCCCCGGAACATATACTTTTTCCCTGCACTGCGGTGAGAGCCGAACAACACTAATTCGTCCATCGGAAAATTCCTTTCTTCGAGCACGCGCAGAAATTCTTGTCCTACTGCTCCGCTTGCTCCAACTACTGCTACTTTCATATTTATTGGTTTAATGTAAACAACTATTCTTAGGAATAGAAGCCTGGTTTGACAATGATTTATCGATTTGCTTTGATTAAAGCGTTTTTCTTTCGACAAAAGTAGTGTTTTGGAAATGTAGAAAAAATTTAATGATGTAATTTTTCAACAAATGCTACATTGTGTTTAATTTTATACACAATGTGGCATTTGAATATTTTTGTTTTTTTATATTTCCGGTTGCTTATTGATGGTTAAGATGTTGCTTTTCAATCATCTCCCTGTCTTGCTTCTTTAGTCCGGAATTGTAGTAGAAAACAGGCTGGTCGTGGTCGTTCAGGTACATTCTTCTTGCCGTTTTAAAATCCGTGCTGATCAGGGAACGTTCCGGGTTTAGGTAGGGCGTTTGTATGGAAGCGATGTCGAGCATCGTATGGAATGCCACATTGGTGGAAACCGGTTTTGTTTGGTTTGCCATTGCCGTTTCATATTGTTGCGGACGGTCTTTCCGGTAGGTTTCGGAAAACCACAGGAAAAGGGGGATGTGTAGTTGGTAATAAGTGGGGTGTGGGGAGGCGTGCAGAAAACGCTTCCTGTCGTCGTCCAGTAAATCTTCCCCGTGGTCGGGACTATAATATAAAGCCGTACAGGAACCGGTGGAATCGAGGGTTTCAATCAGGTGGTGCAGGAAATAATCGGTGTACCGGATCGAATTGTCGTAAGCATTGATCAGTTGATTCCGGTTTTTTACTTCTACTTCCGTTGCATCGTCTGGGGTGAAATGGGCGAACTCTTTCGGATAGCGTTCTTTGTAGTTGAAATGAGAGCCGTAGGTGTGCATAACCACAAACAAATTGTCCGGCAAGGAATCGATATAATGCCGGAGCAGGGGAATCATGTGGTCGTCATAATTATTGGTGGTGTATATTCCTCCGGTAGAGGCAGGCCGTATATTGACATGGTAGTCCGCTTCGGCTGCAAAATAGTCGGTGAATGTCCTGTTCGGGGTTTGATTCGACAGGAATATGGTTTTGAATCCCGCTTCTTTAAAGGCTTCTATAATACTTTTTTGGTGGTAGATCACGTCGTAGTTCTCTGCTGTGGCGTTCGACAGGATCAGGGGCACGCTTTTGTGGGTTGCGTTGGCCTGAGTGATCGCGTCCCGATAGGTGATGATGCCGGGCGTGGCCGATAATAAGGGATTTGTTTCCCGTTCGTATCCCCACATACTCCAGTTGATCGCCCTGCTGGCTTCACCCACCACCAGTACATATATTTCCCGTTGTTCCGCTTTTTGAGTTTGGCGGGCATCGAAACGGAAATCTTTGGAGGTAAGCGGGTAGAGATTGCTGCGCTGCCATTTGTGAACGGCAAAATGCAGGTTATAGTAGATGTTCACCGGAAATACATCGTATTTTAAACGGTAGGAATCCGTAATCTCGTTCCTGGCGGTGAAAGTTAAACCGTAGGAAAGAATAGCGATGATAAGCCCTGAAATGACCGCCCTTTTCCTGAACCGGGGGGATAGGTGTGTTTTGCGGTGGCAGGCAAAAGCCGCTATCAGGATGGTGGGGATATAAATCACACACACGCATATAATGGCCGGCCAGAGGTTTCCGAGTAATTCGCTCGCTTCGCTGACATTCGTCGTGGCCAGGTTTAAAAACATATCCACGGCGATGACCGATTCCCCGAACAGGTAGAGAATGACTAACTGGAATGCGTTCATCACCAGTTGAGGAATCAGGATTAATTGCAGTAAGCCGATGTTTTTCAGGAGTGAAAATACCATGAAGTATAATCCCAGCGGAAAGGCGATCAGGATGATTTTTCCCATAACGGAATAAGGCTCCGTGAAAAACAGGACGAAATTGGGGATCAGATTGACTAAAATAAAAAAACAAAATAATTGTTGTGGATTACCGATGAAATAGTTCCATATATTTTTAATCCGGTGTAACATATCTTTTTTAACTGTTTAATTGATTAAAACGCTTCGTTGATATTGAAATAGAAGGCACTTTGTCCCTTCCCGAATCCGTAGTCCAGGCGGATATTCACCCTTTTCTTAAATTCCCAGCGGTAACCGAGTCCGTAAGTCGGGAGGGTTTCGTTCCATTTGAAATGTTTGAAATCCGGGAATATATTTCCCGCACCTCCCCACACGGCAACTCCATGCCGGTTGTAGATGTGCTGGCGCAGTTCGACCTGGGCTTGTATTAGGTTTTTATCCTGATATTGACCTTCATAGTATCCTCTCATTTGGTAGGCTCCCCCCATTTGGGCAACCATTGTCCAGGGGGTGTCGCCATGATTGAAAGTTCCTTGCAAATCCGATGCCAGAATAGCTCCTTTCCACAATTTACTGTATTGGCGGGCAGAGATTTCTGTGCGTTTGAATACATACCTGTTTCCTGTGAAAGAAGGGAAGAACAGTTGTTCGAATTTGGCGTATGTGCCCCGATAGGGGTTCGGGATGAAGTCTCTGGAATCGTAGGTGACGAAAAGGCCGACTCCGCTGCTGGAAATGTGTTCGGATTCTCCGTCCAGATAAGAAATATCTTTGAAGTCTTTGCCGTTCACATAGCTGTATAGGGTGGTGACTCCTAAATAAGTGTTTTTAAGCACTTTTCTGGAGAAATTGATCCGCACCTGATTCTCAAGCCGTTTATAATTGGTGTAATCTTTCCGGGCATTGTCATAGCCGATTCCCCAGTATTTGCTGGGAAATGAGAAAAAATACAGGTTTAATTCCAGCCTGTAAATGTCTTTGGGAAAAATGGTGGTTCCCCGGATTCCCAATAGGTAGTATCCGGTGGTTGTGACATCTCCGTAAAAAGAAATATTGGAAGGCTGTATGGAAAGGTCGGAACGGTCTATGCGGTAAAGCCCGGAAGCCACAAGTCCCAGCCCTAATTTCGTATCGCTGGCGAAGTGCGGGCCGCCGATGATCGAAAAATCGAATTTCTTGTCGTTTCTGCCCTCGTTCGATTCCATGAAATAACGGTATACCCGCCGGAAAATATTGTTTTTTAATGCTAAAGTGTCATAGGTAATCGTTCCGGGGCTTTGGAAAGAGGTAAGGGAAGAATCCGCACCCGTAAAACGGCATGACAGGGTATCCGCAACAGGAATCCCGAACGATAAGCTGTCCGGCGATGGCTGATGTGTTGAACCGTAACTGTGTGAAAACAATACGAAGCATATATATAGCAGCAGATATTTTCGCATGCTTCTGCCTTTCGTTTTAATAATTTGCAAAGATTAACTCCCGCGACCTATCTTGTCTTAGCATAAACTCGTACAATATGGAAAGATGTACGCAAAAAATGAGCCAATGTTTAAATAATTAAAATATATTTTAATATGAACCGTTCTTTCATTTTATATTTAGCGGTGATTTTGCTCGTTTCCCTCGATTGCGGGGCACAAGTGGGAGAAAAAGTTTCTTCCGTGAACATCACCAATGCAGACAATCAGGCCGTGGGTATTCCTTATCTGGGGGAAAAGAATTTATTGATATTCTATGCCGATCCCGGACGTCCCCGGCAGAATAAAACTTTCCGGGATTATTTTAAAACCCATCCGATCAATAGTCCTAATATAGAGTCGTATGGCATCGTGAATATGGCGGCTGCCCCGATGTTACCCAATTCCCTGATCCGTAAAATGGCAGTGAAGGAAACGCAGGGAACGGACGGTAAAGTGTATTTCGATGCAAACGGTATTTTGGCGAAGGATTGGAAGTTGCCGGATGCCGATAATAATTTTGCCGTTCTTTTCATTAATAAGAACCGGGAAATCGAATTTTATAAGGCGGGGCAATTGACTACCGACGATCAGAATAAAGTGCTTGCCCTGATTAAAAAATACGAATAAGGGTACATTCTCACAGAGGGGTTCCCGGAAATTTAAACCGGATTCGGAGCAGGGAAAAGAAAAAACGGCTGGAATTTCCAGCCGTTTGAGTTTTATTCGGTAACGCTTGCTTTTGATTTTTCGCGGCGTTTACGTTCGGTTTCGTCCAGGAATATTTTACGAAGACGCATGCTGTGTGGGGTAACTTCCACGTATTCGTCCTCCTGAATATATTCCAGAGCTTCTTCGAGGCTGAATTTTACCGGCGGTGCAATGTTCACTTTATCGTCCGATCCGCTGGCGCGCATATTGGTCAGCTTTTTCGATTTACATACGTTGAGAACGATGTCGTCCATACGGGTGCTTTCCCCGATTACCTGTCCGGCATAAACTTCCTCGCCCGGCTCGATAAAGAATTTACCGCGGTCCTGAAGTTTGTTGATCGCGTAGGCAAAGGTTGCCCCTGTTTCCATGGCGATCAGCGATCCGTTCGTACGCATTTCGATTTCGCCTTTGTAGGGTTCGAATCCTTTCAGGCGGTGTGCGATGATTGCCTCTCCTGCCGAAGCGGTCAGCAGGTTGCTTCTCAATCCGATGATTCCGCGTGACGGAATTTCGAAATCAAGGTGTACACGTTCGTCGCGGGTTTCCATATTGTTGAGCACCCCTTTGCGTTTGGTTACCATTTCAATGGCTTTCCCGGAAAATTCTTCCGGAATATCTATGGTCAGTTCTTCCACCGGCTCGCATTTCTGTCCGTCGATTTCTTTGATAATCACTTTAGGCTGTCCAACCTGCAATTCATAACCTTCACGGCGCATGGTTTCGATCAATACGCTGAGGTGAAGCACACCTCGTCCGAATACCACAAATGAATCGGCGCTCAATCCCGGCTGTACTTTCAGGGCGAGATTTTTTTCCAGCTCTTTGTCCAGACGTTCTTTGATGTGGCGCGAAGTCACGAATTTACCGTCTTTCCCGAAGAACGGAGAGTTGTTGATGGTAAACAACATGCTCATGGTCGGCTCGTCGATCGCAATCGGGGTCAGGGCTTCCGGATTTTCAAAATCGGCAATCGTGTCGCCGATCTCAAAACCTTCAATTCCGATGATTGCGCAAATTTCTCCGGCCTTTACTTCTTCCACTTTTTGTTTTTCCAATCCTTCGAAAAGCATCAGGTCTTTGATCCGGCTTTTCACCTGCGTCACTCCGTCGCGTTTGCAAAGGGTTACCGCCATTCCGGCTTTTAAGGTTCCCCGTGTCAGTTTACCGATAGCAATACGTCCGATGTATGAAGAATATTCCAGCGAAGTGATCATCATCTGCGGTGTTCCTTCCGCAGCTTCCGGTTCCGGAATGTTTTCAATGATCGCATCGAGTAGCGGGGTAATATCTTCTGTTTTATTTTTCCAGTCGGTCGACATCCAGCCTTGTTTCGCACTACCGTAAATCGTATGGAAATCCAATTGTTCTTCGGTTGCTCCCAGCGAGAACATCAGGTCGAATACTTCTTCCTGCACTTCGTCCGGACGGCAATTCGGTTTATCGACTTTGTTTACTACGACGATCGCTTTTTTACCTAATCCCAATGCTTTTTGAAGCACGAAGCGGGTTTGAGGCATCGTTCCCTCGAAAGCGTCTACCAGCAACAGTACGCCGTCGGCCATGTTCAACACACGTTCTACTTCCCCTCCGAAATCGGAGTGGCCCGGAGTGTCTATGATGTTTATTTTATAGTCTTTATAACGAACGGATACGTTTTTGGCAAGGATCGTAATCCCGCGTTCGCGTTCCTGGTCGTTATTATCGAGAATTAAATCTTCACTTTGTTTTTCATTGTCTCTGAATTGTTTCCCCTGAAGGATCAGTTTATCCACGAGAGTGGTTTTTCCATGATCGACGTGGGCGATAATTGCAATGTTTCTTAATTTCCGCATTTGAGTATTTATAAATTTAGGGCTGTAAAAGTACAATAAAATATTGACAATGAAAAAAATGATTGGCTGTATATGAGGACTTTCTCTAATTTTTAGAGATGTTAGGATGGTATTTTATTTTCGAAATCGTATCCGGGAAAATAGTTTTTGAAAGAAAAGGAAAAGTATAAAAAATATTCCCGGCATAAACTATGCCGGGAATATTAAAATTTAAGCCTGTCCGGCTTTGTTTTATCTTTGTTTTTGGGAGTCGTCGTTTGGTTACAACGGGAAATTTCTCATCCTTTTCAGTCGTCATTTATTGTGTTGCGATAATTCCACAAATGCCTGTATGAAATCGGTCGTCCGTTCCAGCCCGTAAAGCGAAGAATTGATGCAAAGGTCATACGATTCGGCTGCTCCCCAGTTTTTATCGGTGTAGTAGTTGTAATAGGAAGCGCGTGATTTGTCTGCCTTGTGAATTGTTTCTTCGGCTTCTTTTTCACTGATGTTGTTATATCCCATTGCTCTTTTTATCCGGTCTTCGGGGGAAGCGGAAATGAAAACACTGATACAATCGGGGTCTTCGCGTAAAATATAGTCGGCACAACGCCCCACCAGAATGCAGGATTGTTCTGCCGCTACCTTGCGGATAACATCGGATTGTATCTGGAAAAGCGATTCATTCGACAGGTAGTCGTTACTTTGAAAAATGGCGTTGTTCATCGAAAATCCCATTGCCAGTGCCTTTAACAGGCTTCCGGATGTTTTTTCATCGGCTTTTTCAAAAAACTCCCCGCAAATTCCGCTTTCTTTAGAGGCCAGGTTTATCAATTCTTTATCATAGTAGGCTATTCCGAGTTTCTCAGCCAGCATTCTGCCGATAGTCCGCCCGCCGCTACCGAACTGGCGGCCTATTGTGATAATGATTTTCTTTTCCATACCGGGTTGTTTCATAGAATATTTAGCATTCAACTATTGATTACAAATTTACCTAAACTTTTGCACAATACAAGCCCATTTTATTAAATTTCTTGAGCTGGTACCATAGCATCAGGCCGGAAGTGATGGCGGCGGCAAAGTCGGCCACCGGAATACTTCCCCAAATTCCGTCCGTTCCCCATATTTTGGGCAGAAACATCAGACAGGGAACTAAAAAGATCAGCTGCCGGGTGAGGGAGAGGAAGATCGCTTTTTTCGCCATCCCGATCGATTGGAAGAAACTGGTGGTGACCATCTGGAAGCCTACGATGGGGAGCATGGCGGCAATCAGTCTTAAACCATGTTCGGAAATAGCTATAAGGTCGGTGTCCGTGGTGAACATGTATATGATCGTCCGCGGAAAAAGCTGACAGAGCAGAAAGCCCAGGGTGGTGGTGCTGACAGCGCAGAACAGGGTGTATTTCAGGGTACGGATTACCCGGTCGTATTGTTTGGCTCCGAAATTATATCCCACAATAGGCTGCATGCCCTGATTGAATCCCATGACGATCATAAAGAACAGGAAAGAAATCCGGTTGATAATTCCGAATGCACCCACATACATGTCGCCACCGAGGTCTTTCAGGCCGTTGTTGATGAGCAGCACCACCAGGCATGAGCAGAGGTTCATCAGAAAAGGCGCCAGCCCGATAGCGAGCATCGCCCCGATGATGTGCCACTTGATGTGGAATATGCCCCGCTGAAAGCGGATGAAGCTTTTGGGGCTGCTGAAATGTAACAACACACCGATCAGTGCCAGTAATTGAGCTACGATTGTCCCTAAAGCCGCACCCTGAATGCCCATGTCAAAAACGAAAATGAAAAGGGCGTTCAACACTCCGTTGATCGCCACGGCAAAGAGGGTGGCCGCCATTGCCCTTTGCGGATAGCCCGAAGCGCGCATCACTTCGTTCAGTCCCATGTAGACATGTGTGATGAGGTTGCCGTATAGGATGATCTTCATATAATCCCGGGCGTAAGGGAGAGTTGCCTCGCTGGCTCCGAAAAAGTAGAGGATCGGATTCAGGAAGATCAGGCAGACTGCCATAAATACAATGCCGATCACAACGTTCATCAGGATTACGTTTCCCAGCACGGCTTCGGCGCTTTTCAGGTCTTTTTGTCCCATTTTCATGGAAACCACCGCCGAAGCTCCTACGCCGACCAGCGAGCCGAAAGCCGCCGCTAAGTTGATGAAAGGAAACGTAACCGCCAATCCGGCTATTCCTAAAGATCCTACTCCATGGCCGATAAAGATGCTGTCCATCATGTTATAGAGGGAAGCGGCGGTCATGGCGACGATTGCCGGGATGGCATATCGCATCAATAGTTTACGAATGTTCTCTGTACCTAAGGTTAAAGGTGACTCTTGTATAGACATAAATAAAATCGTTATTTTTGAGGCCGTAGCAGATGAGTGTCTTTTGGCCTGCAAAAATAACGATTTACTTTGAATATATAGCTAATTATCGCCTTACTCTTCTAAATCCTGATAATCCCATATTTTACGGGTCACTCCGTCGGGGCAAAGGATGTTTCCGTATGAATATTTACAACACAGGCTCTTTACCGGCTCGCCGATATTGGCGGCTCCCTTGTTCAACCAGTCATTGAATCCCGGATAGGCATCGAAAATCGAAGTCAGTTCTTCCGGATAGGTAAATGTGCTATAAGTAACAATACCATAAGGCATGGCTTGTTGGTTGAACATGTCGTAGTTCTGGTAGTCGAGTTCCGAGCTGACTGCATAGTATCTTTTGCCGTTTACTTCGATAAACCAGGCAATTGAAGGACGTGCGTCTTTCGGTAGTTTATATTCAACCAGCCACTTGTCCAGTTTATAACGGATCGGTTCCCGCTGGCTTTCCGTGTTGATGAAGCCTGTGGCATTGCCAAACAGGTCATGTCTTACGTTTTCGGAAACGATATGTTCCGTGTTGTCCGATAGGATACAGCCTAATTTGATATTTTTCGTACTTCCTAAAGCGATCGGCTGGATGGAAATGCTTTGCAGGCTATAATCTTTTCCCCACGGATATTGGCATTCATTCCGTACGTGGATAATCAGGTCGTTATAGTCGTAGTCCATCGATTCGGAATCTTCGAACATAACGGCTTGCCAATATTTACTGTAAGTGTCGTAGCTCTTGACAATCCCGAAATCAATTTTAAATTCGTCGTTGCTGCGGCTTGTCAGGACATTTTTCGGAATTTTGATCGTGATCGGCTTGTTGGCTACGGCCAGCGTGTCTTCGCCATACATCACGTAAGTGGTGTAACCCTCTTTTATCGGAACGGTATAGTCCTCGAAAGGCTCACAACGGCTTACTTTTTCCTCTTTATTGTCGGTGAATAAGTCCTCGTGGCAAGAAGTGAACAAACAAATAATTATTGTTAATAAGAGTGTGTTTTTCATGAAGTTAGGTATTTAAATTCTCCACAAAGATACAAAATTCAAGGCGTATCTTGCCGCTGTTTTTCGTTTATTTTTCCTTCCAGTCTCCATGAGCTATAATGAGTTCTTTCAGCACTTCTATCGCCTCTTGTTCCGGGATGGCGTTTTTCACCCGTTCCCGTCCTTTGTAAAGGTTCACTTTTCCGTTTCCCGCGCCTACATATCCATAGTCCGCGTCCCCCATTTCGCCCGGCCCGTTTACAACGCAGCCCATGACTGCTATTTTTAAATGATTCAGGTGTGAGAAGGCTGCTTTCACTTTGGCAACGCTGCCTTGCAGGTCGAACAGGGTGCGTCCGCAACCGGGACAACTCACAAATTCGGTTTTGTAACGCCTTACTCCGGCAGATTGAAGGATGTTCCGGCTTAATTCCAATGCTTCGGGATAAGGTAAAGCCGGAATGGTGATCCACAGTCCTGCGGCTAAGCGGTCGAGGAAAAAACCACCGATCCGTGATGCAATGGCCAGTTGCGCTTGACTGTGGGAGGTGTCTTGGCTGACAACCCGGAGAATCACCGGATTGGAAAGGTTTTGCTGCTGTTTCAGCCGGAAAGCTGTTTGGTAGGCTGCGTAATCTGTGCCGAATGCAAACACGATGATCGCCCCGGTATCGTTTTTCAACTGTCCGGCCAGGGCGGCCAGCTCTCCGGGATTTTCCAGCTCTATCAGTGCCTGTTCCGGCTCCCTTTCCGGCGGCAGGGACAGGTATTGTGCGGGCGTGCACAGGGGAACGGCCTGACGGTTATAGACATGTGCCAGGTCGATCAGGCTGAACGGCACGATCACCTTTGTGGTTGCGGGCAGGGAGGTCAATTCCGGCCCGAGGGCTTCGGTATAGATCATTTCCGGGGCTTTGATTCCGGCCTGCAATTGCTTGCCGTAGACCGGATCGTTTGTGTTTCCCGTTATAAATCCCAGCCGGGTGGAAATTTTTTCGTCGATGATTTGCAGGCCGTGAAGGTCGGCAACGATCACCGGGCGGTTTTCGTTTCCGGCTAAAGGTGTTGTGTCTTTTTCATAGCGGGCCTGTTGGCACAATTCCACCAGCATACGGGCTACGGGGATTTCCGCTTCGGGGGCTTCTGTCAGGGATACCCGTATCGTATCGCCCAAGCCTTCGTTCAGCAGCGTGCCGATTCCCACGGCTGAACGGATGCGTCCGTCTTCTCCTTCTCCCGCTTCCGTCACTCCCAAATGCAGGGGATATTCCATGCCTTCTTTTTCCATGCTTTTTACTAACAGACGGACGGCTTGCACCATCACCCGGCAATCGCTCGATTTCAGGGAGATAACCACATCTGTGAAGCCGGACGATTGGCAAATGCGTAAATATTCCATGGTCGCTTCCACCATGCCTTCCGGGGTGTTGCCGTATCGGCTCATGATCCGGTCGGACAGAGAGCCGTGGTTCGTGCCGATGCGTACGGCTGTGTGATGCTCCCGGCACACGTCCAGAAATTCGGTGAATTTTTGGCGGATACGTTCCAGCTCCCCGGCGTATTCTTCATCGGTGTATGTCAGTTTTTGAAAAGTAGCCCGCTTATCGATGAAATTTCCGGGGTTAATCCTGACTTTTTCCACATACCGGGCGGCCACTAAAGCGGCATCGGGGGTGAAATGTATGTCGGCGGAGAGGGGGGCATCGTATCCTTTGGCGCGTAAAGCCGCGTGAATATTTTTCAGGTTTTCGGCTTCTTTAACTCCCTGCGCGGTGATTCTCACCAGGCTTCCGCCTGCTTCGATGATACGGATTGCCTGGGCTACGCAGGCTTCGGTGTCCATTGTCGGGGTATTCAGCATAGATTGCACCATAACCGGATGGCTGGACGATAACGTCAGGTTGCCGATTTGAACGGCTGTTGTTTTGCGACGCATGGTATATTTCGGTTTGGAGATTAGTTTTCCATGAATTGTTTGATGTTTTGTGTGTTGTGAGGATTCTGGATGTCTTTACCTTCGGGCGTGTATACAAATTCCAGTTCACTTTTGAAAACCTCCACCACTTTGTGGCGTACGACTTTTGTCGTCGAGTTGATCGTGCCGTTCTGTTCGCTGAGCGATTCCGGCAGGATGGCAACAACGGCAGGTAGCCAGCGCTCACGGGAAAACTACCCATCAGTCCCGCATGTTCCCCGCCGTAACGGAATTTCATCAGTTCTTTATTGATCTTGCCTAACATCAGTTTATAGCCTTCCACCGAGCCAAACTCCGTATTCTTGCGTTTCAGATAGTCCTTCAATGCGTTTTTGTTGGGAACGATCAATCCCGAAGTATAGGGGGATTGGTTGTTGTAAAGAACACAATAGTCGATGTAGGGCGATTGTTCGGTGATGGCTTCTTCAATGCCTTCGGGACTGAACTTTTCGCCGTCGTTGGCGATCAGCAGGGATTTAAAACGTCCCAATACGTATAGCAGTCCCTGTTCGTTTACATAGCCCATGTCTCCGGTATGCAGCCAGCCTTTTTGCAGGGTTTCGGCGGTGGATTTTTCATTTTTCCAATACCCTTTCATGACGTTTCCGCCCCGGATGACGATTTCGCCTTTTTTACCCTGTTCCACTTCGTTCCCGTCCTCGTCGCAAATTTTCAGGTCTAAAGGTTTTACGATCTGTCCCGATGATCCGAAACGATATATCTGGGGACGATTGGAGCTGATGACGGGAGAGGCTTCCGATAGCCCGTAGCCTTGCAGCATGGGGACTCCCAGCGTGCAGAAATACCGTTGCAGTTCTTTGTCGAGCAGGGCTCCCCCCCCGATGAAAAATTGCAGGTTACCTCCGAAAATCTGACGGATTTTCGAAAACACCAGCTTATCGAATAGTTTCACCACGGGATAAAGCATAATTTTTGCCCCCCGTCCCTGATGATTGCCTGAGCCGTTATAGAAATATCCCAGTTTGAGCCCGGTGTTGTAAAGCCCGGCGGTGAGCTTGCCTTTTTGCTTCACACCTGCTTCTATGTTCTTCCTGAAATTTTTGGCTAATGCCGGGACACTTAACAGTAAATGGGGTTTTACTTCTTTCAGGTTCAGGGGAATATTCCGTAAATATTCCATAGGCGATTTCCCGAAATCCACAGAAGCTAAAGAAGCCCCGTTATACATGAATGAGTAGATTCCCACCGTATGGGCGAAGCTATGATCCCAGGGCAGGAACAGCAGCACTTTGTAGTGTTCCGGTATCTGGATCAGCGAATCCGATTGCAGGACATTGCTCACGTAGTTGCCGTGGGTCAGCATAATACCTTTGGGCTCTGCCGTTGTTCCTGAAGTGTAGGAAATGTTTACCAGATCACTGGCTGTGACGGATGCGGCGCGGGCTTCGAGTTCTTGGGCGTGTTCTTCCCGCCAGGCGTGCCCTTCTTGTTTCAACAGGTTAAAGGGGATGTATTTCCCTTCTTTTGCAGTATAGTTACCCGTGACAAATATTTTTTCAACCAGTGGTAATTCCGGTTCTATGTGGCGGATTAGCTCTACATAATGTTCTGAAACGATGACAAAGCGGGCATCCGAATGAGCGATCCGGAAAATCAGTTCTTTTTCTGTCAGTTTGATGCTGAGCGGGACATTTACCCCTCCTGCATACAATATTCCCAATTCGCTGTATACCCAATCGTTACACCCCTCGCTGAGCAGGGCTATCCGGTCGTTTGGATGTATTCCGGCAGCCATAAGTCCCCCGGCAACGTCCAATACCTGCTCTTTCACCTGTGAATAGGTGGTCGAAGTATATTGACCGTTCCGCTTTTCCCACAGGTAAGCATTGCCCGGAAATTTTTTACAGCTTCTTTCAAACAGATCTATGATTGTGTTCATTTTTTGTTTCGCCTTCTTTAGAATATGAATTGCAAAGTTACAAAGAAAATCTGTTAATCCCTCCTCACCAAAAAAGCTGTCCCTTCCGGAACAGCTTTATGGTTTTATCACCGGGCAAAATCAGCCGATGAGGAATTCGAACAGGTTCGGGTTATTGTTCAAATATTGATACATGATCCCGTGTTCTTTCATCCGTTCCTGCAATCCGTCGAAATCTTCCGGATGCTGAATTTCTATACCCACCAATGCCGGGCCTTTCTCCCGGTTGTTTTTCTTTTTGTATTCGAAATAGGTAATATCGTCGTTCGGGCCGAGAACTTTATTCACAAAGTCCTGTAATGCCCCTGCCCTTTGAGGGAAACGCACTACGAAATAGTGTTTCAGCCCTTCGTAAAGCATCGAGCGTTCTTTAATATCTTCCATCCGGGTGATGTCGTTGTTGCTTCCGCTTACGACACATACCACATTCTTCCCTTTGATTTCGTCTTTGTAGTAATCCAGCGCGCTCATGCTGAGAGCTCCGGCGGGTTCAACCACAATGGCGTCGAAATTATACAGGTTCAGGATGGTGGTGCATATTTTCCCTTCGGGAACGACCACAATATCATCCAGCACTTTCCGGCAAACGTCGAAAGTCAGTTCACCCACCCGTTGTACGGCTGCTCCGTCCACAAATTTATCCACTTCCTGCAATTCGGTCACTTCTCCGCATTCTAAGGATTTTTTCATGCCTGCGGCCCCCGCAGGCTCCACGCCGATAATTTTGGTTGCCGGGCTCATTTGCTTATAGAAACTGCCAACGCCCGATGCCAGTCCGCCGCCGCCGATCGGAACAAAAATATAGTCTATTTTTATTTTGGCTTCCTGAATAATCTCTAAGCCCACGGTGGCTTGTCCTTCGATGATTTTGGCATCATTGAAAGGCGGGATAAATACCATGTCGTTTTGCTGGCAGGCTTCGATTGCCGCCGTATTCGCCTGGTCGAATGTGTCGCCTGTCAATACGACTTCGATACATTTGCCCCCGAACATTTTCACCTGATTGATTTTTTGCTTGGGGGTGGTGACCGGCATATAAATCTGTCCCTTAATATTCAGCTTGCTGCAAGAGTAAGCAACCCCCTGTGCATGGTTGCCTGCGCTGGCACAAACGATGCCCCGCGCCATTTCTGATGCGGTGAGGGATTTGATTTTATTATAGGCTCCCCGGATTTTATAGGAACGCACCATTTGCAGGTCTTCGCGTTTCAGCAATACGTTCGCTTCGTATTTTTCCGAAAGATTCCGGTTTTTCATCAAAGGGGTCGGCATCAATATTTCGCTCAGCGTGTGTTCCGCTGTCATGATGTCTTTGAGTGAAGGGAAATAGGATTCGTCCATAGCTTTGTTTAATTTATAGCTTTAGCGATATAGTCGCCCACTTCGGTGGTAGTGTAGGCTTTATTATCACCTTCCGCAATGTCTTCTGTGACAATTCCGGCTTCCAGAGCCTGCGCCACTGCCTGCCGGATGGATGTTCCCGCCGCTTTCAGGTTGAAAGCGTATTCAAACATCATAGCTGCCGAAAGAATGGTGGCTACCGGATTGGCAATGTTTTTGCCCGCTGCCTGCGGATAAGAGCCGTGGATCGGCTCGAACAAAGAGGTGTGCACCCCGATCGAAGCGGAGGGCAATAAACCTAACGATCCGGTGATAACGCTGGCTTCGTCTGTCAGGATGTCACCGAACATATTTTCCGTTACCACCACGTCGAAATGTTTCGGCTGCTGGATCAGTTTCATGGCTGCATTGTCCACAAACATATACTCTACGTCTACGTTCGGATAGGAAGGAGCCATTTTCTGCACGGTTTCCCGCCATAACCGGGAGGTGGCCAACACATTTGCCTTGTCCACCACAGTCAGCTTGCTCCGGCGTGCCAGGGCATATTCGAAACCGAGTTTACAAATGCGGGTGATTTCCGCTTTGGTATAAACGCAACTGTCGAAAGCGGTTTGTCCGTCTTCCGAGCGTCCTTGCGGGCGTCCGAAATAAATACCTCCGGTTAGTTCACGGATGCAGATAAAATCCGCCCCTTCTACGAGGTCTTTCCGCAGAGGGGAACGATGTATCAGTGATTTGAACGTAGTTACCGGGCGGATATTGGCGTATAAACCTAATTTTTTTCTCATCTCCAAAAGTCCCTGTTCCGGGCGCACTTTGGCTTTGGGATCGTTGTCGAAACGCGGGTCACCGATCGCTCCGAAAAGCACGGCGTCGGCTTCCATACAAATTTTATGGGTTTCTTCCGGGTAGGGGTTCCCGGTTTTGTCGATAGCTGCCGCTCCTACCACGCCATAGGTATATGTTACGGAATGACCGTATTTCTTACATACGGCATTTACTACTTTCACGGCTTGCTCTATGATTTCCGGGCCGATTCCGTCACCCGGCAGTACTGCTAATTTTATATCCATTTTTATTGTTTTTACAGGAATGCAGGGAGGGTGTCCCTGATTTTATTTTGTTTGTTCAAAAGTTTCGATTTTATTCCGAATGCTCATCAGGTAGTCGATGTCGTCGTAACCTTTCAGCAAGCACTCTTTTTTATAGGGGGTGATGCTGAACGATTCGCTTTCTCCGGTGGCGGGAAGGCTGATCGTTTGGTTTTCCAGGTCGATCGTGATCCGGGTTTGCGGATCGTTTCCAATAGCCCTGAACAGCTTTTCCAGAAAGGCCTCGGATACCTGCACGGGTAATAAGCCGTTATTTAAAGCATTATTCCTGAATATGTCGGCAAAGAAGCTGGAAACTACGGCTTTGAAGCCTGCGCCATAGATTGCCCACGCTGCGTGTTCCCGGCTCGAGCCGCATCCGAAGTTTTTTCCGGCCACGAGGATGGAACCGCCGTACACCGGAGAGTTCAGCACGAAGTCGGATTTGGGTTTTCCAGTCGAGTCGAAACGCCAATCGTAAAAAAGTTGCTTGCCGAATCCTTCTTTGGTCGTAGCCTTCAGGAACCGTGCCGGAATTATCTGGTCTGTATCGACATTTTCAATCTTCAGGGGGACTGCCGTAGTCGTCAATGTAATGAATTTATCAATCATGGTTTTTCAATTTTCATTTGTTGTTTTACATACCACGAGGATCGGTGACAACACCTGTCACAGCTGCCGCTGCCGCTACTAACGGGCCTGCCAGCAACGTACGTGATCCCGGCCCCTGTCGTCCTTCAAAATTACGGTTGGAGGTGGCGACACAATATTTCCCGGCGGGAATTTTGTCGTCGTTCATGGCGAGACAGGCCGAACATCCCGGTTGCCGCAATTCGAATCCGGCGGCTTCCAGCGTGTCTTTAATCCCTTCTTCGATGGCCTGTTTCTCCACCTGTTTGCTTCCCGGAACAATCCAGGCTGTGACGTGGCTGGCTTTGCGCTTGCCTTTCACAAAGTGGGCGAAAGCACGCAGGTCTTCGATCCTGCCGTTGGTGCAACTTCCCACAAAAACATAGTCCACGGGTTTGCCGATCATGGCTTCGCCCGGTTTGAAATCCATATATTCCAATGATTTCAGGAAAGATGGACGGGAATTTTCCTCGATGTCGTCTGCTACGGGGATATTTCCGGTGACGGCTATACCCATGCCCGGATTTGTGCCGTAAGTAATCATCGGGTTTATATCGGCGGCCTCGAAGGTCACTTCCTTATCGAATACGGCATCCGGATCGCTATACAATTGTTTCCAGCCTGCCAGGGCTTTGTCCCATGCCTCGCCCTGAGGCGCAAATTCCCTGCCTTTCAGGTAGGCGAATGTTGTTTCGTCCGGGGCGATCATGCCGCCGCGCGCACCCATTTCGATGCTCATATTGCAAATGGTCATCCGGGCTTCCATCGAGAGCGAACGGATGGCAGAACCTGCAAATTCGATGAAATGCCCGGTTCCTCCGCCTGTTCCCAGTTTAGAGATAATGTATAAAATGATGTCTTTCGAACATACGCCTTCTTTCAGGGTGCCGTTCACATTGATCCGCATGGTTTTGGGCTTGGATTGCAACACGCATTGGGAAGCAAGCACCATTTCCACTTCGCTGGTCCCGATACCGAAAGCAATACATCCCATTGCCCCGTGGGTGGAAGTGTGGCTGTCGCCGCAGACAATTGTCATTCCCGGCTGGGTTAGTCCGGTTTCCGGCCCCATCACATGGATAATCCCGTTCCGGGCTGTGCCTACTTTAAAAATGGTGATTCCATTTTCAGCACAGTTCTTTTCCAGCGTAGCCAGCTGTTTGGCCGATTCCGGCTCGCTTACCGGAAGATGCTGGTCGTGGGTGGGTATGTTATGGTCGGGGCTTGCCGTTACCTGTGCCGGGCGGAACACTTTCGCTCCCCGGGAACGTAGTCCCTCGAATGCCTGCGGACTGGTTACTTCGTGGATATATTGCCTGTCGATATATAAAACGCACGAACCTCCGGCTATGGTATCGACTGTGTGTGCGTCCCAGATTTTATCGAATAATGTTTTTTTCATGGTCTGATGATTGAAGGCGCTATGCCTGATTAATGCAAACGGCGTTTGCAAGTTTGTTCATAAAACCCTGTCTGCCTCCCGCCCTTTCCGGAGGGGGCAGCCGGGAATTATCCCGGTTGTCAGGAAATTTTTGCTATGGCATCCAGGAATGATTCTACCGAAGCGGTTACGATGTCGGTATTTGCTCCAAAACCGTGGTACATTTTTCCTTTGTGCGACACCTGAACATGCACTTTTCCCAGATCGTCGCTTCCCCGGGTGATGGCCTGTACCAGATACTCTTCAAGGTGTACCCGCCGTTTGGTGATGGTTTTAACAGCATTGATCGCAGCGTCCACCGGGCCGTTCCCATAGGCCGTTTCCGTAAATATATCTCCTCCGAAACTGATCTGTACGGTAGCGGTGGGGATGGATGATGAGCCACAGGTTACCTGTAAGCCTACCAGCTTCATGTCCCGGTTTTTCCGGGAAGCTTCGCAGCCTACCAGCACTTCGAGGTCACGGGTGGTAATATCTTTTTTCTTGTCCGCCAAATCGAGGAAACGCTGATAGATAGAGTCCAACTCTTCGTTATCGGGGTTATAGCCGATTTCTTTCAGGTGGTGTTTCAGGGCGGCGCGTCCGCTACGGGCGGTCAGCACGATGCTCGATTGATCCACTCCGACATCTTCCGGGTCGATAATTTCGTAAGTTTCCCGGCTTTTCAGCACTCCGTCCTGATGGATTCCGGAAGAGTGTGCGAATGCATTCCGCCCCACAATCGCTTTGTTGGGCTGTACGGGCATGCGCATCAGGCTGGAAACCAGCTGGCTGGTGGCAATGATCTGTTTGGTGTTGATTCCGATCTCGAAATCGAGGTTTTTGTGGCAGGCAATGGCCATCGTCACTTCTTCAAGAGCGGTGTTCCCGGCACGTTCTCCCAGGCCGTTGATCGTCACTTCCACCTGGCGTGCTCCGTTTTGCAATCCGGCAATCGTGTTGGCGGTGGCCATTCCCAGGTCATTGTGGCAGTGGGTGGAGATAATCGCTTTGTCCACGTTGGAAACATGGTTCATCAGGTAAGCGATTTTTTCTCCGTACTCGTTAGGCAGACAATAGCCTGTGGTGTCGGGTATGTTTACCACCGTGGCTCCGGCTTTGATAACCGCTTCCACCACGCGTGCCAGATACTCGTTTTCCGTACGTCCAGCGTCTTCGGCGTAAAATTCTATGTCGTCCACGAATTGACGGGCGTATTTTACGGCCTCGACAGCGCGTTTGATGATTTCCTCAGGATTGGAATTTAACTTTTCATAGATATGATAAAAAGAGGTCCCTATCCCAGTATGAATACGACCTCTTTTTGCATATTTCAGGGCTTCGCCAGCCACTTCGATGTCTTTTTTGACGGCACGGGTTAATGCACAAATCGTAGGATTTGTGACCGCTTTCGATATTTCGACGACGGAATTGAAATCTCCCGGACTGGAGATCGGGAAGCCTGCTTCGATGATGTCCACGCCTAATTTTTCCAGTTGGCGCGCCACTTCGATTTTTTCAATGGTGTTCAACTGGCAGCCGGGTACTTGCTCTGCATCCCGGAGGGTGGTATCAAAAATATATACTTTATCACTCATAAGATTGGGTGTATAAGGTGAATAAGGAGCAAGGCTTTGAGTTTGGCAGCGACATACACGTGTATGCCGCTGCTTTCTCGCCAAGACCTTATGATTTTAATTATTTTCCGGTCTTAATTTACGCACGACGGCTCCGGCTTGCCACATTTCTGATTCGCGCATATCTTTCAGTTCTTCTTCCAGTTTTTCACGGTAATCCGGTTTACTGTTCGAGTCGATAGAACGTTGTGCTTCGTTGCCTTTGGCTACTTCGCTGTATAGTTCTTCAAATACGGGTTTGGTTGCATCCCGGAATTTTTTCCACCAGTCGAGAGCTCCTCTCTGGGCTGTGGTGGAACAGTTGGCATACATCCAGTCCATTCCGTTTTCAGCGATCAGCGGCATCAGGCTCTGGGTCAATTCTTCGATGGTTTCGTTGAATGCTTCCGACGGAGTGTGTCCGTTTGCACGCAGGGTGTCGTATTGTGCGGCAAAGATTCCCTGAATGGCTCCCATCAATGTTCCGCGTTCTCCGGTCAGGTCGGAATATACTTCGCGTTTGAATGTGGTTTCAAACAGATAACCCGATCCTACACCGATTCCCAATGCGATCACTTTGTCCCATGCTTTTCCGGTAGCGTCCTGGAAAATGGCATAGCTGGAATTCAATCCGCGTCCCTGTAAGAACATTCTTCTTAAAGAAGTTCCCGAACCTTTCGGAGCGATCAGGATTACGTCTACATCTGCCGGAGGAACAATTCCGGTGCGTTCTTTATAGGTGATTCCGAAACCGTGTGAGAAATAAAGGGTTTTTCCTTTGGTCAGGTGTTTTTTAATGGTCGGCCATACGGAAATCTGTCCGGCATCGGACAACAAAAACTGTATGATTGTACCTTTTTCGGCAGCTTCTTCGATGTCGAACAGAGTTTCTCCCGGTACCCATCCGTCGGCAACGGCTTTTTCCCAGGTTTTACTGTTTTTCCGTTGTCCTACGATTACGTTAAAGCCATTGTCTTTCAGGTTTAATGCCTGTCCCGGGCCTTGTACGCCGTATCCGATCACTGCGATCGTTTCATTTTTTAATGTTTCGAGAGCTTTTGACAATGGAAATTCTTCTCTTGTTACAACATTTTCTTCTACTCCTCCGAAATTAATTTTTGCCATGATAAATAAATTTAAATGGTTTAAGTGTGTTATTTTTATTTTATATCTCTTGTGTACTGCCTGCCGGATTCCTCCGGCCGCCTGTTCACTCGGTCACCTGATTACATTTTTCCAATTCTTCCAGGTATTCGTTCAGTAGCTCCCGTTTCGATTTGATGATAGCTACCTGTCCCGAACGCACGAATTGCTGCACTCCGAACGGTTTCAGCAATTGAAACAGTTCCTGTGTCTCGGTTTTGTGCCCTGTTTTTTCTAGCACGATATAATCGTCGCTGATTTCCAGTATCCTTACATGATGTTCGCGTACCAATTTTTCGACGTTGTTGCTCCGGGTCACTTTATAGAGGGCTATTTCCTGCTGCACCACTTCATCGGGCGTATAGACAAAAGCTTTCAGCACATCCACTTTTTTCTCGATCTGTTTCACCAGTTTTTCAATTTTGTCCGGCTCCGTATAAACCACGATGGTGAATTTGTGTATTCCCGCCAGCGCCGATTCCGAAGTGGTCAGGCTTTCGATATTCACATTCCGGCAGGTGAACACGGTGGTGATCTGGCTTAACAGTCCGACTTTATTTTCCGAAAATACTGTAATGATATATTCTTTATTCATATTTTACTGTCTTGCTGTTTATAAATCCTATTCTAACCTGATGTCTGAAACGGCTGCTCCTGCCGGAACCATCGGGAACACGTTGTCTTCTTTTTCCACTCTGACTTCTAACAGGTAAGCCCCTTTGTGGTCTTTCATTTTCTGGATAGCACTCGCCAGTTCTTCCCTTTTCTCCACACATTGATAAGCAATGCCGTAACCTGCCGCTATCGGTCCGAAATCCGGATTGAGCATATCTGTGAATGAATAGCGTTTTTGGTAGAATAATTCCTGCCATTGACGCACCATGCCGAGGAAACAGTTGTTGAGCAGGACGATTTTCACCGGGACTTCCGATTGGAGAATCGTTCCTAATTCCTGAATGTTCATCTGAAGGCCTCCGTCGCCTACGAAAAGGCATACTTCCCGTTCGGGTGCGCCGAGCTTTGCCCCGATGGCGGCAGGAAGTCCGAAACCCATCGTTCCCAATCCGCCGGAAGTAACCACACTCCGGGTGTTGGTATAGCGGAAATAACGGGCTGCCATCATCTGTTGTTGTCCCACATCGGTCACCATGATCGCATCGTTCTCATAGGCCTGGGTAACCAGATTCACCACTTCGCCCATGCGGATGTGCGGAGAGGTGGGGTATATTGCCGGCTCGATGATTTCCTGATATTCGATGTTGTAGCAGGCTTTGAACTCCGCCAGCCACGCCTGATGGCTGTTTTCGGCGGTCAGTTCGGTCAGCAGCGGTAAAGTTTCTTTTACATCGCCGATTACCGGAACATCGGCATAAACGATTTTGTTGATCTCTGCCGGGTCTATTTCCAGATGGATGATTTTGGCATTGATTCCGAATTTTTCAGGATTCCCTGTAACCCGGTCGTCAAAACGCATCCCGATAGCGATCAGCAGGTCGCAATCTTTGTTTTTAATGTTCGGGCCGTAGTTGCCGTGCATTCCCAGCATCCCCACATTCAGCGGGTGATCGGAAGGAAGGGCGGATAAGCCTAAAAGCGTGGAAGCCACCGGAATCCCGCTTTTTTCGATAAATGCCGTCACTTCTTTTTCTGCACCTCCCAGGATTACGCCTTGCCCGACCAGGGCTAACGGCCTGCGCGAAAGATTGATTAATTTGGCTGCTTCGGTCAGTTTGGCCTGATCCGGTGCAGGATAGGGATTGTAGCTGCGTACCGAGTTTATTTTTTCGTAATGGAATTCCGCTATTTCCTGCTGGGCATCTTTGGTGATGTCTATCACCACAGGCCCGGGACGTCCCGATTTTGCGATATAGAACGCTTTGGCTATGACGGCAGGTATCTCGGAAGCCTTTTTCACCTGGCAGTTCCATTTAGTTACCGCTTGTGTTATGCCGACAAAATTGGTTTCCTGAAACGCATCTGTTCCCAATTGTGCCGAACCCACCTGTCCGCTGATTAAAACGATAGGCGTAGAGTCCATCATAGCATCGGCTAATCCGGTTACTGTATTGGTAGCTCCCGGTCCGGAAGTAACAATACATACTCCCACTTTCCCGCTTGCCCGGGCATATCCCTGGGCTGCATGTACGGCTCCCTGCTCGTGGCGCACGAGAATGTGGTTAATCCGGTCACGATAGTCGTATAAAGCATCATACACCGGGATGATCTGTCCCCCGGGATAACCGAAGATCGTATCTACCCCCTCCGCTAAGAAGGATTCGATAACGGCCTTCGATCCCGAAAAACAGTTGGTTTCGGTTTTCGATTTTTCCATATATTTAGTTTGAGTAGTAGTAGTCATTATTGTGTGTGTCTTACTTATTTGATTTCTCTTACGGCTCCCTTATCTGCTGAACTTACCAGCATAGAGTAGGCTTGCAGCGACAACGGAATTTTGCGGTCGCGGTTTTCCGGCTTAAAGGTTTTTTGCTCTGCCAGCCGCTTTTCGATTTCTTCTTCACTCAGCATAAGGTTGATGCTCCGTTGCGGAATGTTGATTTCGATAGGATCGCCGTTACGGACAATGGCAATTGCTCCGCCTGCTGCGGCTTCGGGCGATACGTGGCCGATAGACAGGCCGGAAGTGCCTCCTGAAAACCTGCCATCTGTAATCAGCGCACAGGCTTTATCGAGATGTTTGGATTTCAGGTAAGAGGTCGGGTAAAGCATTTCCTGCATACCGGGACCGCCTTTCGGGCCTTCGTAGCGGATCACCACCACGTCCCCGGCTTTTACTTCGTCGTTCAAAATTCCGTTCATGGCTTGCTCCTGCGATTCGAAAACCCTTGCCGTTCCTTTGAATACAAAAAGCGATTCTTCCACTCCCGCTGTTTTTACGATACAGCCGTCTTTAGCAATGTTTCCTGATAACACAGCCAGTCCGCCGTCTTTGAAATAAGCATGTTCCAGATCACGGATACATCCTTTTTTGCGGTCGGTATCAAATTCCTTATGGTATTCGTTCTGTGATCCTAACGTATTACTAAATACCCCGGCAGGGGCACTTAAATAGAATTTACGGGCTTTTTGGCTGAAATTTTTGCTGCCGATATAATATTTGTCGAGGCAGGCTGCCAGGTTTTTATATCCCACCCGGTTAACGGTGGTATCGATCAATCCGGCCTCCGCCAGTTCTCCCAAAATAGCCATGATTCCGCCCGCCCGGTTCACATCCTGAATGTGGTAGTGGGAGTTCGGGGCTACTTTGCACAATACCGGAATTTTCCGCGACAGGCGGTCGATGTCCTGCATCGTAAAATCAACTCCCGCTTCGTGGGCTACTGCCAATAAATGAAGGACGGTATTGGTCGATCCGCCCATAGCAATGTCCAGCGACATGGCGTTTTCAAAGGCGGCTTTCGTTGCGATAGAGCGGGGCAACACGGAATCGTCGCCCTCGAAATAATATTGTCCTGCCATCTGAACGATCAGCGATGCCGCTTTTTCGAATAACCGACGGCGGTTGGTGTGGGTGGCTACAATCGTTCCGTTTCCCGGCAATGCCAAACCTAACGCCTCGTTCAGGCAATTCATGGAATTGGCCGTGAACATCCCGGAACAGGAACCGCAACCCGGACAGGCACATCTTTCCACCTTTTCAATGTCGGCATCACTATATGTGCTGTCTGCACTCATCACCATGGCATCGATCAGGTCTACCCCCCGGCCATTGAAATTTCCGGCTTCCATCGGGCCTCCCGATACAAAGATGGTCGGAATATTCAGACGCATTGCGGCCATCAGCATGCCCGGAGTGATCTTGTCACAGTTGCTGATGCAAACCAGTGCGTCGATTTTATGGGCGTTGGCCATATATTCTACACTATCGGCGATAATATCACGGGAAGGCAGGGAATAGAGCATACCGTCGTGTCCCATTGCGATTCCGTCGTCAATGGCGATGGTATTGAATTCGGCAGCGAAACAGCCGCGTGCTTCGATCATCGATTTCACGTATTGCCCGATCTCATGCAAATGCACATGTCCCGGAACGAGTTGTGTGAACGAGTTAGCGATTCCGATAATGGGCATTCCGAATTGTTCATCCTTCATCCCGTTGGCACGCCAGAGGCTGCGCGCTCCTGCCATTCTGCGCCCTGTTGTGGTGATAGCACTCCGTAATGTGTGTTTCATATTATTGTCTGGTTTATTTAGTTTTTCACAAAAAAAGCCTTTCCGGTCAGAGAGAAAGGCTTACATTATTTTTTATAATACACAACCTTCCTCTCATTGTCTTAGTAGGACCACGAGTAGCATGCCGATGACGATCATATGTAGGTTCTGTAAATTCATAATTTTTAAAATAAAAAACCTTTCTCACAGCGAGAAAGGTCTATATAGTCATTCTGTTTTCACATTTCATTTGCTCATACACCTTTCTCGATTCCGTGGCAGAGGACCACGAGAAGAATATTGCTTAGGTGTAGGGACAAATTTTTCATTGTTTTCTTGTTTGTTGCAACAAATATAATCATGAAAAAAATGAAAAACCAAATATTTCTCCTATTTTTTACATTCTATTTTCAAAATGTATAGAATTATACAAATGGAAACGTTTGTGTGGATTATAATTTATTTGCGGGGAAGGGATAAGTGGAAAACTTTTTCGACTGTTTGTGGAAAAATGAAGTTCTTTTGTCCCCCGAAATCATAAAACGGAATAAAATACGGATGTTCCGCCGCCTTTTTAGGGGACGCAGGGGTTGAAATCGACTGAGCGTTGTCGGTGTCGTGTTTGCCGATGGCGCATATTATAATTAAAATGATTAAAGCAAGTGTTCCTGTAATAACCAATCTCATACGATAAAAATTAATAGGTGTGAGAGGGATATACGGGGCCAGCAGGCAAAAGGTTTACTTTTTTGATTATATTATGTATTCCTATTATTTTTTTAAGGCCTCTTCACGATGCTTATTTTCTGGTGTTTTAAAGATTAGACGGATTGCCTGATCGTAGGTCAGGTAGTTCCAAATCCAGTTCAATAAAATTTCCAGCCGGTTTCTCACTCCTAAAATAGAACGCAGGTGTACAGCCATCCAAAGGAACCAGGCAAAAAAGCCCTGGGTTTTTATGTGGGGTAATTCCGCTACGGCCCGATTTCGCCCGACGGTGGCGAGAGTTCCTTTGTTGTGGTAGTGGAAAGGGTGCAGGGAATCGCCTTTTTGATGGCGTTTCAGGTTTTTTACCAAATGTTTCGCCTGTTGCAGAGCCACTTGTGCCACTTGGGGATGCCCGTTGGGGTAATCCGTTTCGGTTTGCAGGCAAATATCCCCGATTGCGAAAATGTGCTCTTCCCCTTTCAGGCGGTTGTATTCGTCTACATATATTCTTCCGCCTCTGCCGATAGCTTCCGAAGGGATGCCTTCCAGAAAGTTGGCTTTCACCCCGCTGACCCAAATAATCGTATCGGTACGGATTGGTTCTCCCTGATCGAGGATAATTTGGTTATCGACATAATCGACGACTTTCGTATTTGTCATGACTTCTACTCCCATGTTCTGAAGAAATTTCAGGGCTTTTGCCGAAGAGGCTTCCGACATGCTACCGAGAAGCCGGGGAGAGCCTTCAATCAGATAGATATTCAGTTCGTTTTTGGTGAGTTCCGGATAATCCTTTTTCAGTACATAGCGTTTCATTTCGGACAATGCTCCTGAAATTTCCACTCCCGTGGCTCCGCCTCCAACCACGACGATATTTAATAAACGCTGCCTTTTTTCATCCCGGCTTACGGTGAGTGCTTTTTCAAAATTCAGTAATAATTGGTTACGCAAGGTCATGGCTTCGGTCAGGCTTTTCATCGGGAGCGCATAACGGCGGATGTTTTCCATGCCGTAGTAATTGGTATCTGTTCCGGCGGCGATCACTAAATAATCGTAGTGGATCGTGCCTATCGGTGTTTCAACTTCATTTTTCTTCGGATCGATCCTGGTGACCTCGGTCATGCGGAAATGGAAATCCTTGAATTTCCGAAAATCTTTCCGGAAGGGAAAAGCAATAGAGCCGGGATTCAATCCGGCAGTGGCTACCTGATAGAGCAAAGGCTGGAATTGGTGGTAATTGGTGCGGTCGAGCAAGACTAATTGAAAATTACTTTTTCGCAATTTACTGGCCAAAGTCAGTCCTCCGAAACCTCCGCCGATGATTACGACACGTTTTCTGCCTGTTTCTGGAATATTTGGGTTCATATCGGATATTTTTTGTAGTATACTGAATCCGGGCTATAAGGTTTGTAAAATTCCGGAAAAGTCTTTCCGGCTATATGGCTTGTAAACCGCTGTCATTCCTGTTGGGCTGCCGTTCCCTTTTGTTTTAAATCGCTGTTGAATTTATTTTGTTGTCAAAAATAAATCGGTTGATCGAGATTGTATGGAAAAGAGAAGCGTTTTTTCGTCTGTTCCCTAATTTTTGGGGGGAGAATGCCAGCGTTTATCACATAACTCTTTCACATACAAACATACGATTCTATATTATATATACGATGTTCCATGCGTTTTTTGTGGTAAGAAAAAAGTGGCGGTTTTAACCGAAAAGGTACTGAGGCGGCTGAAATAATTTTCGCGCCTCAGTACCCGGATGATTTCCCGAAATCCGGATTTGCCCGGATTTATAAAGGGATCGAACTTTTTATGAACACAACCCCGTCATATTCAGGATAGAGGTTTGTTATAGAAAATTCATGGTAATAGTTAAATGGCTCGACACCGTAATTCCTCATTAACATGGGCTGGAACAACCATTTGTTATATGAGTTCTCTGTCAGTTTACTTAAATCCAGGTAAAAGCAATCTTGTTTGATTTGCCTGAACAGGTTTTCGTACGATCCCCGGACAGCTTCGTTGATGATGGGGTGGGAATGACCCAAAGCCGATTTTTTATAGGAGTCGGTGCCATCGAAGTAGCAAGTTCCGATGATGTAATATTTATTTTTAAACTGTTCTTTTAGCCAGGCTCCTGTTCTTTTCCCTTCGAAATTGTAGTTGTTGTTGCTGACATGTGAGTTATGGGCTAAATAGATCATTTTTTCACCGGGATTCCGCGAGAGAAGCCAACCGATATTTCCAGCCATTTGTTTTTCTCTCTCTTGCCTGCTGAATGTCAGATAATGAAGAAGGTTGTTGGCATAATAATAAAGTAACGTTTTTTGATTTTCGTCCGTATTCGTCCGGTTGATTTCTTCTTTAATACGCTCTATGTTTCCTGTGATATATTGTTTTTGTGCCTCGGAAAATGGTATTCTGTCATTCGATCTATAATTCCATTTTTGGAATGTCGATTTTAGAATGGCATCGATCGAATCTAAGGGAAGGGTGTATTTGTTTGACATGGCCTGGGCGAGGGTTTTAAGTTGTCTTTCATACCTGGCATTTATATCTACGCCGAAAATCCTGACTTTTTTCGTTGCCGATTTGTTGTATTCTTTTATCCAGGACAGCATATTCATGAATCCCGGATTGTTATACATTACGTTTATGTCTTGCGGGATGTAATCCGATAGCCCTGAGACATATTGGTTTAAAAGTTCTCCGGTACACGGGCTGTCTTCAATGGCGAATATCGTGAATCCTTCCTTTTCGATGAGGTTTTTAGAGAAGATGTTTTTCAGCATTACAACCGATGCTGAGCCGTGCACATTGTCTCCTATCCCGATGATTTGCGATCCGGAAATTTTTTTTGCAAATGTTTTTTCAGCAGTCAGTGTTTCCCCGGTTATCGGAATGACGTTAGAAGCCAGCCATTTTTTTTCTTTGTCCGAAAGGTCTGTCGTTCTGGGGCTGGTTTCTTCGGATGGTTGCCCGTTGCAGGTGATTTGATAATCGTCCAGCCACATCTCTCCCTGTCCTCCCATCATCACCCCCATGATTATGACGGAAGCCGATGTCGTTTCCCCAATGGTGATGGAAGTGGCCGATTTTGTCCACCCTTCTTGCTGTTTCACTTGATCTCCCATAGATATGCTGCTATTTCCGGGATTTAAAGGATCAATGAATTGGATAAAGACGTTTGCATAGCCTGAAGTGTCGGCGAATTTACTTTTTATCTGAACGGAAACCTCGAATTTCTTGTTTTGGAAATCCATATTCGGAAAAGCGGTTTGTGTATATTGTAAAATTAATCCGTATGGGCTGTTGGCCTCTTGCGTTCCTGTGTTTTGCCGGATGGCTTTTAAAGAATATTTGCCGGATAGTTTGGTCACGGAGTCGGAAGAAACGGTGGTTCCCGGATGTTGCCAGAATAAGGGGAATTTATTGCCCTGCCAGTATTCAAAACCTAAATTCGAGAAGGTTTGTGCATTCGAGAATGCGAACGATAATAAAAAGCAAAGAGAAAAGAAGAGTTTTTTTGTATTACGCGTGTAATTGTGTTTTTGCGCGTTGGTTTCGGATAGATACTTCTTGTGTATTGGTTTGTTCATAAATCTGTATTTATTTTAGGATATTTGTTTGACTGATTTTAACCGTTTTTAAATATATGAAAATAAAATCAAAATATTTGTGAATTGGTGATTTTTTAACCGTTTTAGGATTGTGGTATTCTTGTGAATAGAGTTAAAGGAAGGTCGAAAATATTATTTTTCGGTGTGGGTGAAACGTTTGTGGCAGGGAGGATGAGGGGATTCTTCGTGGAGTGGCGATGTTCCTGTGTGAGGCTTGTTGCGTGTGTGGTTGGATGCTTGTGTGGTTAGGAATGTTCGCTAAGGAATAGGTTGGCGTTGGCCCGCCGGAGCGGTGGGAGGGGTGTGTTGTTGGGGGGAAGCGGAATTTTCCGGGAGAAATCCCCGGCTTGTTTGAAGAGAAAGGGGGAAAATAAAAAAAGAGCCCGGAGGCTCTTTCTTTTATTTACTGTTACCACTTTTTATTCAACGGTATTGGCGCTGCCTAATACGCTGATTAATTTGTGCTTGTAAAGTTCTTTCAGGGCATCGCGAGCCGGACCGAGGTATTTTCTCGGGTCAAATTCTTCCGGTTTGGTAGCGAAGATTTCTCTCACGGCTGCTGTCATTGCCAAACGGCCGTCAGAGTCGATGTTGATTTTACATACGGCAGAAGTAGCTGCTTTACGAAGCTGTTCTTCCGGAATACCGATAGCATCTTTCAGCTTGCCACCATATTTGTTGATGATAGCCACTTTATCCTGAGGTACGGAAGACGAACCGTGAAGAACGATCGGGAATCCCGGAATACGTTTTTCAATTTCTTCCAGAATGTCGAAGCGCAATGGGGGAGGAACTAAAATTCCATCGGCATTGCGGGTACATTGTTCCGGTTTGAATTTATTGGCACCGTGAGAAGTACCGATAGAGATTGCCAGTGAATCCACGCCTGTTCTCTTAACGAAATCTTCCACTTCTTCCGGACGGGTATAGGTGTGGTGTTCTGCAGAAACTTCGTCTTCTACACCGGCCAATACACCCAGCTCACCTTCAACGGTAACATCGAATTGGTGTGCATAGTCCACCACTTTTTTCGTCAGGGCTACATTTTCTTCGTATGAGAAATGAGAACCATCGATCATCACAGACGAGAAGCCCATATCGATACAGCTTTTGCAAAGCTCGAATGAATCGCCATGGTCTAAGTGAAGAACGATAGGAATATTCAATCCCAATTCTTTTGCATATTCTACTGCTCCCTGAGCCATATAGCGCAGGAGGGTTTGATTGGCATATTTACGGGCACCGCCGGATACTTGAAGGATAACCGGTGATTTTGTTTCAACAGCAGCAGATATAATGGCTTGCATTTGTTCCATGTTGTTGAAATTGAAGGCAGCAATAGCATATTTGCCTGCCATAGCTTTTTTGAAAAGCTCTCTGCTGTTTACCAGCCCCAGTTCTTTGTAACTAACCATAGTGTTTATTTTAGAATTTACTTAAGTGGCACGCCACGTTGATATTATTTATAGGATAAATACCCGATTATGATTTGATTTTATCTTTTGTTCTTTACGCACAAGTAATCAAGGCATTTCTTTTGTATGGTTCAAAATTAAGAAATTCTGAATAAAGTGTTGCACAATTAGGATAAAATTTCTGTTTATAAGGCCGATGGGATCGGTCACTGCTTTTTATCTTCTTTTTCCCAGTATCCTCAACAGCATGATGAACAGGTTGATAAAATCCAAATATAAGGTCAGCGCGCCTAAAATCGCCCATTTCTGGGTGTGTTCGTTGTCGTCCATCCGGGCCAGGGCTTTGATTTTCTGGGTGTCCCAGGCGATCAGCCCGATGAATACGGCAACTCCGATATAGGTAACTACCCAATACAGGGTTTCGCTTTTCAGGAAAAAGTTCACCACAGAGGCAATGATGATTCCAACCAGCACCATAATACAGAGATTACCTATTTTGGTCAGGTCGGTTTTCGTGAAATAACCGTACAGGCTCATCGCTCCGAAAGTTCCTGCCGTTATAAAAAATGTGGAAGCGATGGATTCAGCGGTGAAAATGAAAAAATAGATCGAAAAGGTGATTCCCGTTAATACCGAATAGAGCATGAAAAGGGTTGAAAGCGTTCTCAAACTGAATTGGTTTACCCGGGCCGACATCACCCATACCACTCCCAGCTGGGCGATAAGCAATCCCCAGAATAATATGTTGTTACTCAATACGGCTTCTGCGATAGAGGGCGTATTGGCTACCAGGGTTGCCGTTCCTCCGGTCAGTAAAAGGGCTGTACACATCCAGGTGTATACATTTCTGATTAATGTATTGGTTGCTGTGGCGGCAGTCTGATACCGGTTTGCGGTTGTTGTTTCTAAATCGTAGCTCATAATTTAATTTACCATTGAATTTCTGATAGTCCGTGTTCTTTTAAATATTGATTGGTTTGGCTGAACTGGTGATTCCCGAACCAGCCTCCCCGGTTGGCCGACAGAGGGGAGGGATGCACGCATTTCAGCACTAAATGTTTATGCGTGTCGATAAAAGCGCCTTTACGCTGGGCGTAAGAGCCCCAAAGCAGGAATACAAGATTTTTTTTCCGGTCGGCCAGCAAGCGAATCACGGCATCGGTGAACGTTTCCCAGCCTTTGTTCTGGTGTGAGCCTGCCTGGTGTGCACGCACGGTGAGGGTGGCGTTCAGAAGCAGCACTCCCTGGTCGGACCAGCGTTCCAGATTCCCGGAGGCCGGGACAGGGGTTCCTAAATCGTTGTATATTTCCTTGAATATATTTTGAAGGGAAGGCGGTTGTTCCACTCCTTCCGGAACGGAAAAGCAAAGCCCGTGCGCTTGTCCGGGACCATGATAAGGGTCCTGTCCTAAGATAACGACTTTCGTATTGTCCACCGTGCAATGGTTGAAAGCATTGAAAATGAGCTTTCCGGGCGGGTAAATACGAGTGGTTTGATACTCGTTTTTAACGAAAGTAATCAATTCTGAAAAATAAGGTTTTTCAAACTCATCTTTCAGTAGTTCTTTCCATGATTCTTCAATTTTAACGTCCACGATCGTTGTTATTTAGTTTTAGCTTGTTTGATTTTCGGCACACAGTTTATTTTTGGACGGAAACCTCGAACAGTTTCGGCCATTTTTTCCCGGTCAGGTAAAATGTCTTTTTCTCCGGATTATAGGCAATGCCGTTCAGCACATCGTCCGTATCGTCCAGACGGGCTTTATCCCTTGCGGGTAACAGGTTGGTCAGGTTCATTTCGCCAACCACGGCTCCCGTTTCCGGGTTAATGGCCACGATCCGGTCGGTCATCCACACGTTAGCCCATACCAGCCCGTCGATATATTCCAGTTCGTTCAGGCGGGTCACCGCTCCCCGGTGGTCATAAACCTCTACTTCTTTAATCACGTTGAAAGTGGAAGGGGCGATGTGATACAGTTTGTTGCTGCCGTCGCTCATGACGAGCTTGTCGCCGATGGTCGTAATTCCCCAGCCTTCGGTGTTATAAGTGAAAGTCGATTGCAGCGAGAATGTGTTCAGGTCGTAAATGAATCCTTTCCGGGAACGCCAGGTGATTTGGTATATCTTGTCTTTATAAATCGTAATCCCTTCGCCGAACAGTTGGCTGTCTATGCCTAATATCGATAATATTTTGCCTGTCGCTATGTCTATTTTGCGAAGGGTCGATTCTCCGTACTGTCCCGTGCCTTCGTACATAAATCCGTCCTGATACACCAATCCCTGGGTGTATGCTTTCGGATCGTGGGGAAACGTGTTAAGGACTTTCCAGGTGTAGGTTTGGGGAGCTTTGTCCGGTTTCACCCGGATGTAGGTTGAAACAATACCCTGTTTGCCTTCAGCATACCACGAAATGACTTTCACCAGATTGTTTCCGGTTTTGGTTTCCGGCAGGCGATAGGTGTAGGTCTGTATTCCCCGGCCTGTCGTGCCGATCTTTTCGCCGTTGAGAAGATATTCCGTAGAATCGACGGTGAGATTCTCCGGATGAGTAAAAGTAATCGTCAGTTCGTCGTTGAAACTGTATAAACTGTTTTTTTGCGGCGCTGTCAATCGGGTGTCCACATATTTCGTCTCTTTTTGAGAAGCCGGAGCTTGCAGAGTGGTTTTTTCCGCCGTTTTGGTGGCGGCATTTTGCTTGCAGGCACCGAGCAGTAAAAAGAAAACGATGAAATAGTAATAAGGCATAACGTTTAATTAGGGTATAACCGATATGATTTTCATCTTACCGGGCTTATTTTTCTTCCGGCTCAATAATACTCCATTCGTATCCGTCCTTTGTATCCTTTACGGCCACTCCGGCAGCTTTCAGCTCGTCCCGGATTTTATCGGAAGTCGCCCAGTCTTTCTTTTGTTTCGCATCTGTGCGGATCGACATCACCATGTCGAGCACTTTGCCTAACACTTCATGGTTCGTGCCTGCCGCTCCTGTTTCCGTTTTCAATCCTAAAATGTCATAGGTGAAATCGTGGTAGAGTTTTTTCAGCAGGGCTAAGTTGCCTTCGTCTATCTTTTCCGTCCCTGCTGCCAGCGAATTGATCGTTCGTACGCCGTCGAACAGGTGCGAGATCAGGATCGGGGTATTCAGGTCGTCGTTCAGAGCTTCGAAGCATTTGTCCGACAGTTCCTGGACATCGACTGTATTTTCCGGGGAAGCCTTCACCTTGTCGAGGGTGGTTACGGCTGCCATCAGGCGTTCGTAGCCTTTCTCCGCCGCTTTCAGGGCTTCGTTTGAAAAGTCCAGCGGGCTGCGGTAGTGGGCCTGTAATATGAAAAAACGTACAGTCATGGGGGAATAGGCTTGTTCCAGCACATCGTTCTCTCCTGAGAATAATTGGTCGAGTGTGATGAAATTACCCAGTGATTTTCCCATTTTCTGTCCGTTAATGGTAATCATGTTGTTGTGCATCCAATATTTCACGGCTTCATGTCCGTAGGCTGCGGTGCTTTGGGCGATTTCGCATTCGTGGTGCGGGAATTGAAGGTCGAGCCCACCGCCGTGAATGTCGAACCGGTCGCCCAGGTATTTCTGGCTCATGCACGAACATTCCAGGTGCCAGCCCGGAAAACCGTTGCTCCAGGGAGAAGGCCAGCGCATAATGTGTTCCGGAGATGCCTTTTTCCATAAAGCGAAATCGAACGAATTCTTTTTCTCATTCTGTCCGTCCAACTGACGGGTATTGGCTATCAGTTCGTCCACCCGCCGTCCGGAGAGCTTCCCGTAATCGTATTTTTTGTTGTAAGCTTCTACGTCGAAATAGATGCTGCCGTCACTTTCATAGGCAAAACCGTTTTCCATGATTTTTTTCACCAACTCTTCCTGCTCGATGATATGGCCGGAAGCGTGCGGCTCGATGCTGGGCGGCAAGGTGTTCAGGTCGTCCATGTTTTTGTGGTAACGGTTTGTGTAAAACTGAACGATTTCCATCGGTTCCAGACGATCGAGTTTCGCCTTTTTCTCAATCTTGTCCTCTCCGTCGTCGCTGTCGTTTGTCAGGTGGCCTACATCGGTGATATTACGCACATAGCGCACCTGATAGCCGAGGTATTTTAAATAGCGGAACAGCAGGTCGAAAGTGATAGCCGGACGGGCATGTCCCAGATGGGCGTCGCCGTACACCGTAGGCCCGCAAACGTAAAGACCCACAAATGGCGGATTGATCGGTTCAAACACTTCTTTCGTCCGTGATAACGTGTTGTATATGGTCAGTTTATTTTCCATAGCTATTTATCAAAATCTTGTTTATTTGTTTACTTCTTCCATTCTTGTCCCGGCCGTTTATACTTATTGTAAAATGGCTGTTTGTTCTTCCCGGTTCTTAATCGGTTTGAATACAAGGCATTACTATGAATGAAGTTGTAAAATTAATGTTAATAATTGAAAGTTGAAAATAGGAGGTCGGAATTTTACGGATTTCCCGGAATTTTCGTTTTTTATTTACATTCCGGGTACTTTTGCCCGGGCGGACGGCTGTGGCGTTATGGTTATTAGGGAAATACAGGTCGGGCTGTCGTTGAAAGCGAGTGTTTCCAATATACAAATTTTTATAAAAATTAATATTGTTTTTTGTTGTTAAATTATTATCTTTGCACACAATAGGTTTGTAAATGTGTTAATTTTCAATAAGTAGAATTCAAAAATTAATTATTATGAAGTTTTTTGCGAAAGGTTTTTACCTGCTTTGCATGCTGGTTTTTGCAGTTGGCATGGCTGCTTGTAGTGATGATGATAAAGGTGGAGACACTCCTCCTCCATCTCCTTTGACCCCGGATGAACATAAAACTAAACTGGAAACAGTGGGAAAAGAGTTTGTGGCTAAGTTCAATGCGGAAGATCACCGGGTGGCTGTGGAAGCTATCGATTATTTAGTCGATATTCTCGAAACTTCGGGATTGTTCGGGAATGATGACGATGAGGTGGTTTTGCCCGCTCCGATGCCTGAGAATCCTATGGTTCAGATGTTGTCTTCTTTGCGTTCGGTGGCTAAAAGTAACAGCCTGACCGGATTGACAACTTTAGCTACGGAAGTGGATAGGCTTAGCCTGGCCGATTATGCCGGAGTTTATACTTATAACAAAGTAAGCGAAGAGTGGACTAAAGTGGAGGCAACAGGAAAAATTGAATTACAATTCAATAACGGTAAGGACTGTGTGTTGGCTTTGACTTTTGAAGGCGGAAAAGATTACACCTATGAAAATACGGCTGTGAATATTCCTGCTAAAATGACTATTTCTCTGAAGGTTGCCAACGTAGAACACATCGGCGCTTTGGTTACCACAAACCTGGCCGATAATCAAAAATCTGCCGACATTGCCGTGAAAATGACCTTGAACGGCGGTTATGCGTGGGAATTGGCCGTAAGCGCAAAGAGCAATGCTATTACCGAGGTTTATAAAATGTCGAAGAACGACGAAACCCTGATTACTTCCAGCGCTGAGGTTAGCGGACAAAACCTGACCGATCCGGATGCTCTTGAAAACAGCGAGGCCGAAGACCTGTTGACCGACGGAAAACTGTCTGTCAATGTGATGGACGTGGTGGTGAAGGGAGAAGGCGCGATTAAATCTATCATCAAGGGAGTCGATGCCATCACCGAAGCTTCCGACAGCAAAACAGGCGCACAAAAAGAAGCCGACATTTATAACAAATATGCTTCTATGGCTTTGTATTATTCAGGAGGCTCTGAAAAAGTGGCTGATGTGAAAATGGATATTGTTAAAGAATCCGATTATAACGTGGGCTATGAAGAAGAAGTGCCGAAAGTAGGGAAAATGGAACAGAATGGCAGTACCTCTTATGATTATTATTATGTAGCTCCTTTCCTGATCTTCGCCAGCGATGGTTCAAAATATGAAATGGAAACTTATTTCAGTGAAGCGAATTTCGGCTCGCTGATTCAGTCGATAGAAACTTTAATAGACAAATATGCTGCATTGTTCGACTAAACCGTTGATTTTTGAATAGCATTTTTACTGATCGAAAGTGCATCCTGTCAAGGGATGCACTTTTTTTGTGCAGGATAGGATACGGAATACGTTTTTTGCCCGTAGCCGCACCAGATTCCGATGCCTCCGTTGTTAATGTTAGTGGGTAGATTCTGATTCGCCGGGAAGAATGGGTTTTGTCCGTTGACCAGTTCGTTTTCATAAGCTGTCCAGTAACGGAAACCGAATTCGGGAAGCGTGCAGAATTGCACCAGCACCGTATCGCGAATGTGGAAATGGGATTCGAAATTTTTGAATTGCCGTTGGTCTATTCCCTGATTGACGGTGACGGTCATCGATTGCCCGTTGAACAGGTTATCATCGAAATTCCCCAGGAGCGATGATAGGAAGCGGGTGTTTTTATGGACTACTTTCGTGAAGAATTTGTAGTAATTCTTTTCGTTGGCCGGATCGCTGAATGTGGCTTCAATGGAATATAAGGTGTCGTTCGCTGCGATTTCCGGAACAAGGGCAGTCAGCGGGAGGGAGGCGGGGATTGTAGTTTCGGCTGTCCATTCCCGTCCGGAATATTCCACTTTTAACGTGTAGGTTTTTCCTGCTTCTCCCGATAGCCTGCTTCCCCGGTAAATGAAAGGCGGGAAATAATTCTTATCAATCCGTCCGCTTAACACTTCCGTTTCTTCCCCGTCGCTGACGCTTACTTTTGCCCACCTGACCACCATATCCTCGATGCTGGTGCTGTCGATATTCGACAACAACGGTTTGTTTTGGGTAAGGATGACGTGGGGAGCTTCCCCTTCTTTAATCCAGCCTTCCACCACCAGCTTATATTCAAAATCGTCGAGATTCGATGTCTCGACACATCCGTTGAACAACAACAGGCAAAACAGCAGGCAATAAAGGCGTATTTTAGGCATAGTCGTTAAAATTGAACGGGTTTCACTTAAAATTTAAAAGTCCAGCTGATCGAAGGAATAATATCGTAAAGGCGTTTATTCTTTTGCTTGATCCTGATTTGATCGTTTCCGTGTTCGCTGGGTTTTGCCACGATGAAAATATAAATCGGGTTGCTGTGTTTATAGACATTGTAAATCGAAAAATTTAAACCGCTTTCCCGGTTTTTTTGTTTGAAAAACCAATAATTTGCCGAAATATCCAGCCGATGGTAAGCCGGCATCCGGGCTCCGTTGTATTTTCCGTATTCCTTCACAATATTACCTTCCGCCATATAAATGCTTTGCGGCATGGTGAAGGCATTTCCCGTGGCATAGACGAAAACGGACGAAAAGTCCCACCTGTTGTTCAACTTATAGCTGGCCACCAGCGAGAGGTCATGACGGCGGTCGTGTTTTGCCGGAAAGGCATTCCCTTCCCGTATCGCCGGGAAATAACGTTTTGACCATCCCAGGGTGTAGCTGATCCAGCCGTTGAACTTCCCTGAATTTTTTTTAAGCATAAATTCTGCTCCATAGGCCTTTCCTTTGCCGTAGTTGATACTTTTTTCCAGAATATACTGCTGGTTGAAAAGATCGAACAACGTGCTTTTAAATTCCATTTGGTTGTTCATGCGGCGGTAATAAACTTCCGTGGAAAATTCATAGGCCCTCTCTAAAAGCGATTGAAAATAACCGAGCGAAAAGTGATCTCCCGTTTGTGCCGGGATATTTTTAGAAGCCGGAACCCAGAAATCGGTGGGCAACCCGACACCGGAAATGGAAACCAGACTGATGAATTGTTGTTGCCGGTTATAGCTGAATTGGAGGGAATTGTTTTCGCCCGGTGTGTAACGAAGGCTGAACCGGGGCTCCGGGGCGTGCCGGAAGCCGAAGGCTTTCCCTCTGCCGAAATGGATGGAATCGATAACCTCCCCGCGTTCGTCGTAGTTCAGGTCGTCATAAGGTCCGGTTTGGAAATTGAAAGCGTACCTGAGCCCCAGTTCTGCCGTCAGCCGGGAGGCGATGTGAAATCGGGCGCTGAGAAAAACCGCCGTTTCGTGTGTGTGGTAGGTTTGTACGCCCGTGTCGCCCCAGGTGTCGTTTTTGGCTTCGATGGCGGGAGCTTGGGGAAATACCGTGTGATAAATATATTCCGCTCCTGTGGTAAAGAAAATATTCCCTTTATTGAAAGTGAACCGATTCCGGAAACCCCAGTCGCGTATATAGGACGGAAGCCGGGCGGATAAGGAATTTTGCCGGATGTGGAGTGAATTATCGTATTGCGACATGAAAAAGGTGTTTTTCATGGTAAGCCCTTTTTGCCAGCGATGCTGCCAGGAAAGCGATGTAGCCAGGTTCCACCAGTCCATTTTCCCGTCGAGCATATAATCGGGGTCTTTGATATTGAGATGATCTTTTCCCCAGTAAGCATTGAAGACAATCTGGTCGTTGTCCGAAGGTTTGTTGATAAGGGTGAGGTTATAATCCTGAAATTCATAGTCGAAAGGCATTTCGTCCTCTTTGTTGCTAACCAGGCTGCGGATAATCGGTTTAAGGGTTAAGCCGACATAAGTTTTCCTGCCTGAAAGGTAAAGAGCTGTTTTTCGGCTGAGGGGCAGGGCTAAGGTCACCTGCGAGGAAATCAGTCCGATGTCACCGGAAACCGTCGTCTTGTCGGGGATTTTTTCCGGTGATCTTATTTCGAGCAGGGAGGAAAGCCTGCCGCCCCGGTCTGCCTGCATATTGGATTTATGAAGTTTGAAAGTCCCGATATGCCCGGTGTTGAAAATCGAAAACAAGCCTAAAAGATGGGAGGCATTGTAAATGGGGGCTTCATTCCATAAAATCAGGTTGTGGCCGGGTTCCCCTCCCCGGATGAATATTCCTGAATTTCCGTCCCCTGCCGTTTGTATGCCGGGGGTTAGCTGTAATATTTTCAGGGGATCGTTTGTACCCATAAATTTAGGCAGGCTCTTCAATTCTTCCATATTCAGGTCGATCCTCCCTCCTGAAAGCCCGCTGATCTTCTGGCGGTTTTCCGAATGTGTCACGACAGATTCGTCCAGTTCCCGGGCGAGGGGAACGAGCCGGAGCAGAACCGTATCGGTTTGAGGGTGTGGAATGGAAAATTCTGCATCTTCATAGGCCAGATGGTGGGTGCGCAGGACGTATGTCCCCGGTTTTAGCCGGAAACTGAAATCCCCTTGTTTCCCGGTGGTTTGCTTGAGGCGTTCGTCCACGGAAACAACAGCGTCTTCGATCGGCAATCCCGTGACGGCATCGACAACCTTTCCCCGGAAATGGTGTAAGGTTTGCCCTTGTACCGGCAAAAGCATCGGTAATAGAATGCAAATACAAATGCAAAATTGTGAAAAACGCACGTTACAACCTGAATTAATAATCTGGTTACAAAGATAGCATTATTCGGAAAACAGCAGGAAAGAGGGGAAAATAAAATCCGGTTTCCCGTTTAGCGGCATTGTGTGCCGTTTCACTGCGGGAAACCGGAAAAACAAAATGATAGTTTCTTATTTAAAAGTTTACCTGGAAACCGATGTTCAGGGCTTCTTTGAATTGCAGGCGCGGGCCTTTGGTACCGTCTTTTTGTGCAATCTTAATATTGTCGTCATAAATCATATTGGTGCTGATGTTGGCAGAAAACCATTGATTGATTTTCATATTCAACTGGACAATCCAATTGACATCTACGTTCTGGGGATCCTCCAAATAATTGGAATAAAGGTCGAGCCGGGAGTAAACCGTCATATTTTTAAGAAACTCGTAAGTGGCCTCCATACGCAGGTTTGCGCCGAATTCCGAAAACAGTCGGTCGCCCGGTGTCACTCCGAAATCCCCCTGGTCGGAAAGGATTTTACTGCTTACGAATGTTCCTCTCCAGGTGGCGGGAGAAAGCGTGGCGGTGAACCATTGTTTGGGTTTCCAGGTCAAACCCGCACCCACCATCAGGTAACCCGGAGCCATAAAACGGGAAATGAAGACATCCGGGTCGACGTTATAATCATACCCTTTGGCAAACTGGGTTTGAAACGTCATCAATCCGCTTAAATACAGGGATTTTTTTAGTTGATAGCCATAGATGGAAGAAAGATATAAATTATCGTTCGTTTTTTTCGTCCCTTCGGATTTGGTTTTGTTCAGTCCGTAAGCCATTTCAAGGCGGTTCTGCCACAAGTGGCGGTTACGTTTGAAATCTAACTTATAGTTGAAATTCAGGTTAAATCCTACGGCATTGTCACCTCCGGCGGCCCAGTTGCTCAGACTGATTTGTGAAAGGTTGATGCCAATCAATCCTCCCCGGGTCCAGGAAGTATCTCTTCCCGGCTGCGCGAAAGCGGAGTGGAATCCGTAAAAAGAGAGGAAAGTTAATGCTGCAATAAAAAATTTAAATTTCATGGTCTTTTGTCTTTTTTTTGTTTTGTACGGAAACATTTCCTTTTGGGTTTAGGGTAAAATTATGATTATTTTTGAAAATTAAGGTTGTTTTGGTTGAAGATGTTATGAAATTTTCATTTTATATAAAGGTTGTGCTGACATAATCATTTGGTTTACTGTTTCTTGCTATATTAAGACCTCTTGTGTTACTCCCACAGAAAAACGGGAAGTCCCTGTTTTGTTTTTTTTGATCTTTTTCTTGTAGGGGCATTGGCCGGAAAATCCTTTCCAGCAGAGCGATAAAAGAGGGTGGGACAATCCGAAGCCGTTTCCCGGAAAAGAAATCGGTGAAACAGTTTCTCGAAAGCCTTATCCGATAGGTAGATAAGTGTTCGGCCTGAAAAGATGTTTATTTCAGATTATAAAATTTACTTGTTTTTGTGAACTTATTGTGCTGATTTGAGTAAAAACCTGAAAAGCCAGGATGTTTTACAAGTAAATTTTAAAATTATGAATTTTCTTTGGTTTATTATTATTGGTGTCGCTGCCGGATATTTTGCCGGGAAAGTGATGAGAGGCGGTGGATTCGGGTTAATTCTCAATCTGATTATCGGTGTTATCGGGGGTGTTTTGGGTGGTTGGGTGTTCAGCCTGTTCGGAGTACAGTTCGGCGGTATTCTCGGTAGCCTTATCACGGCCACTTTGGGTGCTATTATCCTGTTGTGGATTGCTTCTTTGTTTCAGCGGCCTCCCAGAGATTGAACGCGACGCCGGAAGCAGTTCCGGAAATAGGCACAGACACAATCTTTTCCGTGCTGTTGAATAGGTGGGCGACATAATCTTCCTGTCGCCCCATAGCCTGTTTCGCCCATTGTGGTTTTGTTTTCTGCGGCAACCCCCTTTATTTTTCGGTATCGGAGCAGTAAAGGCAAAAGGGCGTGCATACTTATTGCACCGGAACAGGGCCTGTGCCTACGTCCGCATTTTTTTGCGGGATAAAATATCGAATATTTCTTTTGCATAACGCCTGCCTACGGGGATTGGGGTGGGAAGCCCGGTCAGCCTGATCTCTTGTTTAGAAAACTGCTCCACCTTGTCCACAGGTATGATGTAGGAACGGTGTACCCTTAAAAAAGCGTTTTCAGGCAACATTTCACAAATCGTTTTTATATTGATGCGGGAAAGGATATTACTCCCGTTTTTCCGGAAAATTTTAATGTAATTTTCCAGGGCTTCGACGTAAAAAATGTCGGAAATGGGGATCGTTACATTGTTATATTCGTGTTTAACGACGATAACCTCCGGCATTTGGGCGCGCGGGGATTCGCCCCGCCTGGCTTCGATGTGGCGGATTGCCTTCTCGACAGCCCGGTCGAAACGGTCGTAGGCAAAAGGCTTATGCAGGAAATCTACGGCATCGAGGTCGAAACCGTCGAGGGCATATTGTGCATGTGCCGTGGTAAAGATGAGACAACACTCTTTGGGTAAGGATTGGGCTACGTCCAGTCCGCTTATGCTATTCATCTCTATATCGAGAAATACCAGATCGGGTTTGCGACGGACGATTTCCTCCAGCCCGATGCGCGGCTCGCTGAACGTGGTCAGTTCCAGCCCGCCCTTGCGTTCGCAAAACTGGGTAATAACCAATAAAGCTATGGGTTCGTCGTCGATGGCTATGCAGGTTATCTTTTTCATCGGAGTTGTATGGTTAGTCTGGTTTTAAATTCCCGTTTTTCTTCATTTTCAAGCGTTATCAGGGAGAAGCGGTTGGGGTAAAGTAATTGTAGCCGTTTGCGGCAATTCTTTATACCGATTGAAGAACTTTCATCCTTTTTCTTTTTCATGATCGTATTTTCGGTTTCGAAAAGCAGTGTGCCGTTCTCCACAACGATCCGTATCAGTATGGTGCAATCTTCGTCCGGCGACGATCCGTATTTAAAAGCATTTTCCACAAAAGTAATCAGGATCATGGGAGGGATTTGTATGTGCTCCTCGTCTGCCCGGCTTTCAAAAATGACCTGTGTGTGGCGGTTTAGCCGTAGCATCTGTAAATCGACATATTGCCGGATGTAGTCCAGTTCGATGCCAATATCGATCAGCTCGGCAGAAGAATCGGAATACATGTATTTTAAAATATTGGAAAACTTTACGATAGCCGATTCTGTTTTATCGGATTTAGTCAGCACAAGCCCATAGAGGGCATTCAGCGTGTTGAAAAGGAAATGGGGATTGATCTGGGCTTTGTAAAGCGCCAGTTCTGCCTTGTTCTTCCGGGCCTCGATCTCTTGTTTCAAAAACATCTGGCGGAAAAGTTCGAAAGTCAGTTCTATGGCGAGGCTGAAGCCTGAAACAATCAGGAAAAAAAACCATACGGTTTGGGCATGTAAATGCCTGCGGAAATCCTGCGGCAGTTTGGAATGAGGTATTTCAGGCAGGGGAAAATAGGTGAGAAGTTCGGTAGCGGTGAGTAATATCACGATCAGCAGGGCGATACGCCCGTATTTATGCTGTATGAAAAGTGCCGGGATATTGGCTTTCCGGTATACAAAATAGAGCGCGTAGAGATAGACGATCAGCGTGATGACAAAAAAAGTTTGATTGGTAATCCACTTGTCTATCGGTACCAACATAATGATCAGTGGCAGAATGACGATGCAGAAAAGCAGGTCTACATAAAGAGTTATTTTAGGATATTTCATAATTTTTCAATATTCAGCCTGTTATAACCTGATCCCGGTGGTTATTAGTAATAATTTGCTGGCAAATGTTCGTGTGATTGCACTAAACCTCTGTGGTTCCTTATTTTATACGTTACAAAGATAAATCTTTACTCCCACACCGACAATAGTCGAAATTGTCGTTTGTCATCACATTTCCGCCGTTCATCAACACATGCTTAACAGGTATACTTATTCGAATTATATTTGTTAAAAGCGCGTTTCGAGTCTATAATGAGAAGGTTAATAATAAGTTAAAGATTAAATTACAATGAAAAGGCGAATTATTTATTTTGCATGTGTGATGTTGCTTTCGTCCTGTGGAAGTAAGCAGCAAGAGGAGGTGGGAGTTACGTACAAAACGTTGACTGTTGAGTTGAGCAATCAGACGCTTAAAACCGGTTACACGGCCACGTTGCGGGGCCGTCAGTACGTAGAGATCCGACCGCAGGTCAGTGGGATTGTTACCGAAATCCGAATCAACGAAGGTGATGCTGTGCATAAGGGACAAACACTTTTTGTCATCGATCAGGTTCCTTATAAAGCGGCTTTGGAAACGGCGGTAGCCAATGTGAAAAGCGCCGAGGCGAAACTGGCTACGGCAAAGCTCACTGCCGACAGCCGGGAGGAGCTTTTCAAAGAGAAAGTAGTGTCGGAATTCGATTTACAGACAGCGCGGAATAGTTTGGCCGAAGCGGAAGCTGCCCTGGCACAGGCTCGTGCGCAGGAGACGAATGCCCGCAACGATCTGTCGTACACGGAGGTGAAAAGTCCTGTGAACGGAGTGGCGAGCATGATTCCATACCGGGTGGGCGCGCTGGTAAGCAGTAGTATCGACGATCCGCTGGTGACCGTGTCGGACGACGAGGAAGTGTATTCTTATTTTTCTATGGCTGAGAATCAAACTCTCGACTTGATACAACAATACGGGTCTTTGCAAAAGGCTCTGGAACAGATGCCCGAAGTGGAACTGACCTTAAGCAATGGCAAAACGTATGCCCATCCCGGAAAGGTGAATGCCATTAGCGGAACAGTGGACGAAGGGACAGGGGCAGTTAGCTTGCGTGCCAGTTTCCCGAATCCTGAAAAATTGTTGCGTAATGGCGGCAGCGGTACAGTGGTGGTTCCTACCGCTAGGGAAAACTGTATCGTCATTCCGCAGGCCGCTACCTATGAATTACAAAACCGGGTGTTCGTTTATAAAGTGATCGACGGTAAAGCCCAATCTGCTCCGGTAGAAGTGTTCAGGCTGAACAACGGCACGGAATATATTGTAGAATCGGGTCTTGCTCCGGGCGATGTCATTGTGGCAGAGGGTGCGGGGTTGGTGCGTGAAGGAACGGTAATTAAAAGTCAGACCACTCAAGAATAACCTGTGCCATGAAAATCAGAACATTTATCGACCGACCTATATTGGCGGGAGTGATTTCCGTCGTTATTTTGATCGTGGGGCTTATAGGTCTTTCACAACTGCCTGTTGAGCAGTTCCCTGAAATTGCCCCGCCGACCGTCAGTGTTTCCGCCAGCTATACCGGAGCCAGTGCCGAGACGGTGCAAAAGAGTGTGGTTGTGCCTTTGGAAGAGGCTCTCAACGGAGTGGAAAATATGATGTATATGACTTCTTCGTCGACCAATACGGGGTCTGCCCGGATTACCATTTATTTCCGGCAGGGAACCGATCCGGATATGGCTACTGTGAACGTACAAAACCGGATTGCTTCTGCACAGGGACTTTTACCTGCCGAGGTGACCCGAAGCGGTGTCACCGTTCGTAAGCGGCAGACCAGTAATATCAAGGCTTTGGCACTTTACAGTCCTGACGATTCATTCGACGAGAGTTTTTTGAACAATTATCTTAAAATCAATATCGAACCCCGTTTGGCACGTATTGCCGGAGTGGGCGAAGTGAATGTGATGGGGTCCGACTATTCGTTGCGTATCTGGCTCGATCCGGGGAAAATGGCTAAATATAATCTTGTCCCTTCGGATATTACCACGGTTCTCGATGAACAAAATCTGGAATCTCCTGCGGGTAAGCTGGGTACTGAATCGGAAAACACTTTTCAGTATGTGTTGAAATACCGGGGACGTTACGAACAGGAATCGGATTTTGAAAATATGGTTATCCGTTCCCTGTCTAACGGCGAGGTGTTAAGACTAAAGGATGTGGCAACCATTGAATTGGGTTCCCAAACTTATACTTATATCGGCGAGGTGAACGGTCATCCCGGCTCCAACTGTATGATTGCTCAGACTTCCGGATCGAATGCCAACGAGATCATTGAAGAAATCGACAGGGTGGTGGCGGAGATTTCGGAAACCCTGCCTAAGGGAATGAAACTGGCAGACTTGATGAGTTCGAAGGATTTCCTCGATGCTTCTATTCAGAATGTGATTAAAACTTTAGTCGAAGCTATTATTTTGGTTATCCTTGTGGTGTACGTATTCTTGCAAAGTTTTCGTTCCACGTTTATTCCTGCGGTTTCAATCATTGTTTCGCTGGTCGGTACTTTTGCTTTCCTTTATGTGGCGGGTTTCAGTTTGAATATGCTTACGCTGTTTGCGCTGGTGTTGGTGATCGGTACGGTGGTGGACGATGCGATTGTGGTGGTCGAGGCGGTGCAGGCTAAATTTGACGAAGGATATAAATCGTCTTATCTGGCAACCATAGACGCAATGGGAGGTATCACTTCCGCTCTGGTAACAACGACTTTCGTCTTTATGGCTGTGTTTATCCCGGTCAGCTTTATGGGAGGAACCACCGGGACGTTTTACACGCAATTTGGTCTTACGATGGCCGTGGCCGTGGGTATTTCCTTGCTGAATGCCATGACATTGAGCCCGGCGCTTTGTGCCCTGATCATGACACCGCATGCTGATGCTAAGAGCGGTGAGAAATTAAGTTTTTCTTCCCGGTTTCACCTGGCTTTCGATACTGCTTTTCACCGGGTGGTGATGAAGTATAAAACGGGCGTATTTTTTATGCTCAAACGGAGATGGCTGGCCGGAGTGTTATTGGTGGTAGCTGCCGCCGGACTGTTTTGGCTGATGAAGACCACTAAAACGGGACTTGTGCCGCAGGAAGATATGGGAACTATTTTCGTGGATGTGCGTACTTCCGCCGGTAGTAACCTGGAGGAAACGAAGATCGTCATGGATGAAGTGGATAAGCGTATCAGTACGATTCCTCAGGTTGACATCTTTTCGAAGATAACGGGTAACGGAATGATCAGCGGGCAGGGGGCGGCAAACGGTATGTTTATCATCCGTTTGAAACCTTGGGCGGAACGTACCGGGAAAGAAGACGGTATCAATGCTGTGATTTCCGAAATATACCGCCGTACGGGGGATATTGCTTCGGCTGATATTATGGCTTTTGCTTCGCCGATGATTCCCGGTTACGGGGTGAGCAGCGGTTTTGAAATTTATGTGCAAGACCAAAAGGGAGGAACGATAGAAGATTTGCTGACTGTTACCCGCCGGATGATCGACGGTTTGAGTACACGTCCTGAAATTGCCCGGGCAACGACTTCGTTCGACACGAAATTCCCGCAATATCTGGTGGAAGTGGATGCTGCCCGTTGTAAACGTAATGGTATATCGCCTACCGAAGTGCTTGATGTTTTGGCCGGGTATATCGGTGGTAATTACGCTTCGAATATGAACCGTTTCTCGAAACTTTACCGGGTGATGGTGCAGGCTTCGCCGGAGTTCCGGTTGGATACTGAAGCGCTGAACAATATGTTTGTCCGTAATTCCGACGGAAAAATGTCGCCTGTCAGCCAGTATCTCACCCTGACCCGTGTTTATGGCGCTGAAACCCTTTCGCGGTTTAACCTCTTTTCGGCTATTACGGTCAACGGTACGCCTGCCGACGGTTATAGTTCCGGACAGGCCATACAGGCTGTGCGTGAAGTGGCCGCCCAAACCCTGCCTGCCGGGTATGGATTCGAGTTCGGGGGAATGTCCCGTGAGGAGGCATCGAATAACTCAACTACGTTGATTTTTGTTATTTGCGTTGTGTTCATTTATTTGATATTGTGTGCCCTTTATGAAAGCCTTTTCATTCCGGTTGCGGTGATTCTTTCCGTGCCGTTCGGGTTAGCGGGAAGCTTCTTTTTTGCCAAAATGTTCGGGCTGGAAAATAATATCTATTTACAGATCGGATTGCTGATGCTGATCGGATTGCTGGCAAAAACCGCAATCCTGCTGACGGAGTACGCTTCCGAACGCCGCCGCCAGGGGATGACAATCTCGCAGGCTGCCGTGTCTGCCGCCCAGGTTCGTTTACGACCTATATTGATGACCTCGCTCACCATGATCTTCGGGATGTTGCCACTTATGTTTGCATCCGGGGTGGGGGCGAACGGTAATATTTCCATCGGTGTGGGAACTGTGGGGGGAATGTTGATCGGAACTGTTGCTTTGTTGTTTATTGTGCCTGTGCTGTTTATTGTGTTCCAGTCCCTGCAAGAGAGATTTATGCCGGAACGTAAACTGCCGAAATTGGAAGAAAAAGAGTAATAAATCAAAGAAATCGTATGAAAAAGATAATAATATGCCTGTTCCTGTCGGCTGGACTAAGCGGGTGTTCCGTGTACCGGGCTTATGAGCGTCCCGAAATGACGGTGGCAGACAGCCTTTACCGCCAGCCCGTCGCTCCGGCGGATACAAGTTCGATCGCTTCACTCTCGTGGAAAGAGTTGTTTACCGATCCGCAGTTACAACAGCTCATTGAGGCGGGTATTCGGAATAACAGTGATTTGAATATTGCCCGGTTACGGGTGAAGGAGGCCGAAGCGTTGCTTAAATCGGCACGGTTGGCTTATTTGCCTTCCCTTTCGTTTACTCCTCAGGGGAATTTATCTCATGTTGAAGGGGCTAAAACCACTAAAACTTATGATTTGGCTGTTTCTGCCGAGTGGGAGGTGGATATTTTCGGCCGGGTGACTAATGCCAAACGCGGAGCTAAGGCGGTATTCGAACAGAGCGAGGCTTATCGGCAGGCTGTGCAGACCCAGTTGGTCGCTACGATTGCCAATAATTACTATACTCTGCTGATGCTCGACGAGCAGCTTGCCATCAGTGAACGCACTGTCGAGAATTGGACTGAAAATCTGCGTGTGATGAAGGCGTTGAAAAAAGCCGGGCAAACCACTGATATGGCGGTTGCCCAGACCGAAGCGAGCAAGTTGTCGGTAGAGGCTTCTTTACTTTCGGTCCGGCAACAGATTGCCGAGATGGAAAACTCATTGTCCGCCCTTTTGGGAACTGCGCCGCAGGCGATCGAGCGATCGACCTTAAAGGGACAGATGTTTCCCGATACGCTTTCTGTCGGGGTACCTTTGCAGTTGTTGCAGCGTCGTCCCGATATTCGGCAATCCGAAGCCGAACTGGCAGAGGCCTTTTATGCAACCAATCAGGCGCGTTCGGCATTCTATCCCTCGATTACCTTAGGGGGATCGGCGGGGTGGACGAATGCTGCCGGGGCTGCGATTACCAATCCCGGACAGTGGCTGTTTTCTGCTGTCGCTTCTTTGGCACAACCGCTTTTTAACCGGGGACAGAATGTGGCGAACCTGAAAGTGGCTAAGGCACAACAGGAAGAAGCCCTGCTCTCTTTCCGCCAAAGTTTACTTGATGCCGGGACGGAGGTTAATAATGCTTTGATGCAATGGCAGATTGCCCGGCAACGTTTAAAATTGGATGAGCAGCAAATTGCCTCCCTGCAATCCGCCGTACGGAGTTCCGAGTTGCTGATGCGCCATAGTTCTCAGAATTATCTGGAGGTGATTACAGCCCGCCAGACTCTTTTACAGGCTGAATTGGATGCGGTGTCGGATCGTTTTGATGAGATACAGGGGGTGATCAACCTTTATCATGCTTTGGGGGGAGGATATGAAGAAACTTCTGCCGAATAAAGGAGGGTGTGAAAATCTAATAGTAGTGGTAGAATAATTCCTTCGTTTATAAATAGACGGATGACACCCGTTGCCGGATAGTATTTCCGGAGGCTTGAAATCTCCTTTTTAAGTTGATTCCCGCCCGGTAGCATGACCGCAATAATCGCGGGCATACTGCGGGCGGGAATCTTTGTAAAGATAAAAGACCGGGAATCCGTTGCCTTTTATCCGATGCCGAAAAATCCTCCGGCATCTGTTTATTTTTTCTTTTTGATTTGTTCGCCGATCCAATCTCCCATAACCTTTAGCGCATCCGGTGAAAAAGTTTGTTCGATTAAGGCATATTCGTCCATTGTTCCCGTTTTACACTCCTGAAACAGGTGGTTTAAACCCGGAAAAGATACGGTCTTGACCTGACGGTTACCTCCCTTTTGTAGAGCATTACGGAATCCTTCCAAATTTTCAGGGGCAATAACCTGAATGTCTTTCTCTCCGTTCAGGGCTAATACCGGACATTTTACCTTTGCCAGCACCGGGGCGGGATCGTAAGCAATAAAATAACGCATCCACGGGTCGGTCAATCTTGCAATGGCTTGCTGTATAGATTTTTGTTTTTCTTCGGGCGTCAGCGATTGGACGCTGGGCATTTTTTCGAAGGATATTTTATATAAGCTGTCTAACTTGCCTATGGCTTGTTTGACAGGGTAGTTCGTCACAATTTGAGCCGCTTCCCGCTGAGTTATTTCTATTTGCTTGATTTCTTCCTCTTTCCCGCCTGCCACTTTGCTAAAAGTAACTGCTTGCGTAACCAATAAATCGAGTCCCTTCGTTCCGACTCCTGCCAGGGATACGATAAAAGCAATTTGGGGATCGTCTGCCGCTACCATAGGGGCAATCATCCCCCCTTCGCTATGGCCGATCAATCCGACGAGGTTAGATTGAATATCTTTCCTTTTTCTCAGATAATCCACTGCGGCTTGCACATCGGTGGCGAAATCCTGTGATGTGGCACCGTAGAATTTCCCTCCCGACTTCCCGAAGCCCCGGTCGTCGAACCGCAGTACGGCAATACCCTGCCGGGTGAGATAGTCGGCGATTACCCAGAATGGTTTATGCCCCATTAATTCTTCGTTCCGGTCTTGTGCCCCGCTTCCGCTGATTAATACCACGGCAGGGAATGCCCCTTCTTTTTGAGGTCGTGTCAGAGTTCCGGCCAAAGTGATTCCTGCTTTCGGATTTTCAAACGTGAGGTCTTCGATGTAATAGGGGAAAGGCGGTTTAGGTTCTTGTGGACGTTTACGTTTCGTTTCTTGCCTGGAAAGGTTGAGCGTGAACGGGGTGGCGTGTTGGGTAAATGTACCTTTAATTTCACCGTTGGAATATTCTCCTTTATATTGTGCGTTGAGTTTAGGAATTTCAATCGTTAGGTGTGTCCCGTCGAAAGTGGTGGTTGAGGTCGGAATACCTTGAGCTCCCTGATCCGGACTGTCCATTTCGGTTGTGTAGGATCCGTCTTTTTCATTGATATGGAAAGCAATACTTAGATCGACCTGAGCCAACCTGCCATACCAGGCTCCTGTTATATCCTGCGCCTGGCTATAAAGCAGACCGATCAAAAAAAGAATAAGTAAACCTGTTTTTTTCATCGTTGAGGTGTTGGGTTTAAGAGTTTTCTTTTGTAAAGATATACAAAATATTATTTTCTCCTAATTTTCAGTCCCATTGTCTGTTGAATCCGTCCGGTTGGCGATGCTATAAACGTGAGAATGGCTTATGTTGTCGGGTAAAGGAATTTAATTTTATTCCCCGATCAGGTTCCGGACGATTTTTAATAGCTGGGGAGCGGAAACGGGTTTGGTGATAAAGCCCGAACATCCGGCCTGTTCAGCTTCCTCCCGGTCTGTTTCAAAAGCATAGGCCGTTTGCATAACGATAGGCAAGTCCCTGTATTTTTTTCGTATGATTTTTAAGGCTTCCAGCCCGTCCATTTCCGGCATTTTAATATCCATTAAAATCAGGTCTATGTACTGTTGTTCTATTGCCCCGACGGCATCTTTACCGTTTTTCACCCATACCAGTTCGTAGTGCTTTTGCAGAATGATTTTTAATAACATATAATTGCTCTCGTTATCCTCGGCAATTAAGATTGTTTTCTGCCTGTCGGCTGGGGAGGATGAATCCTCTGGAGTTGGGGAGGTGGAAGTCGAGGGTGTTTCCTCTATAAATTCAAACGTGAGAGGCAAAACGATAGTGAAAAGACTACCTTCCCCTTCTTGGGATTTAAGACGGATTTCCCCACCCAGTTTTTGTATGATTCCCTGGCAAATAGAAAGCCCTAATCCTGTCCCCTGTATAAATTCGTCCTGTTTGTAAAAGCGTTCGAAGATCATCTTCTGCTCTTTTGCCGGAATGCCTTTCCCTGAATCCTGTACGTAAATATACAGGAGTTTTAGTGATTCATCCACTTTATACCCCAATTGGATATAACCGGAAGTCGTGAATTTAATGGCATTGTTCAGTAAATTGCTGATTACCTGGTTTAACCGGATTTTATCGGTGGTGATCCGGACAGGGGTTTCCGGAGTGTCTTTGCGTAGCTCTACACCTTTAGGCATCATCAGCTGGTAGGTGATATAAATATCGTCGATCAGTTGGTTTAAGTTGATTTCCTGGGAAGTGAAACTTAAACTGTTGGATTCGATCCGGGATATTTCCAGAATATCGTCGATCAGTTTCAGCAATAACTCACAATTCCGATTGATAATCTTGATAAATTCCCGCCGTTCTTCCTGAGATTGCTCGTTTTCTCCGGCCAGCAGGTTTGAAAAACCTACAATCGCATTTAAAGGGGTACGTATTTCGTGGCTCATATTGGCCAGAAACGATTGCTTTAATTCTGCTTTCGCTGCCAGGTCTCGGGATTCGGTCAGTTCCGCCTCTCTTTTTTTATAATCTTCGATATTCAGGATCAGCCCGATGATAGAACCTGCTGAAATAATATCGATATAGCGAAATTCATACCAGATATACCCTTCTCCGGTAAAGTTACAGCGAAGGTGCATACTGGCCCGGTTTTGTTTGTCTTGTCTGATTTGCCTGAAATTTTTAAGGGCTTTGATATAGTCGCCGGGGTGGGAAATTGCTTCGATTTCCTGCAAAGTGTAAGAACGGGGTGGGATTCCCAATTTGTCGAAAAATTCTTTATCGAAAGTGAGAAGGCTTTTTTGTTCGTTATATTTCCAGGCAAAGATATTACTACCCTCTAAAGCTAAAGATAGAAAATCTCTTTCCCTTTTTAAATTCGCCTGAGCTTCCCGTTTGCGTTTGGCTTCCCTGGAGTACAGATAAGAAAGGTAAACGATAAGGGCGATGATGAATAAGCATAGGAATATACTTAAAGTGATAATTTCTATTTTATACCGGATATGAAAAGGAATATTGATCACCACATAGTCGTTGGGAAGTGATTTTTTCGATATATTCCAACGTTTCAGTTCGTTCCAGTCTACAATATGCTTTTTGCTGCTTTGGGCGATAGGGATCTGGCTGGCTTTTTCTCCTTTCAGTATCCGGCTGGCTAAAGCCGTGCTTTCATACGCCTGAATATCGACTGTTGTGATGTATCCGCCCAGAATCCCCTGATGATAGTCGAATCCTTCGCTGATCACGGTGAAAATGGGGATTGCTGCCATCCGCCCGATACGCATCGTGGTGTAGTCGTATTTCGTTTGGATAAAAGCGGAATATTTCACCATGCCGCTGATCGTCCATAAAAGCCCGTTCCGGTCTTTTTTCCGTAGATTGATAAAATAAAAAGAGGTAGAGTCCGGGCGGTTGAGATCCGGCTCGTTATCTTCATGGAAAAGGTCGATGTTAGGGTGTTCCGTGTAAGATGTCGGATCTTTCAGATAATTGTAAAGAAAATAAGAAATTTTCGGGTAATCCCTTTTTAACTGGTCGGCGATCTCCCGGGTGACCTGCCTGCCTAAAAAAGTATTGTCGTGGAAAAAACGGATGCGGGTTTTCCCGAATAATTTTTCTACCATATTGATGGTTTCCAGATAATCGGGTTTATCCCAAAGTCCGGTGATTTCCTTGTAACTTTTCAATAACTCCCAATTGGGAAAATTCACTCCGGTAAAAACGATGGGAGTGGTTTGCACCAACGGGTGTCCGCAGTCGAGCAGCGAAAAAGTGGCCTGATCTTCGTTTACCAGAATCAGATCCGGTTCCCAGGAACTGAGACTGTCCATGTAGTTATACATCCGCTGGGTTTCGTCCGCTGCTTCGTATTGCTCGCAGTTCAGGTAAAACGTATGAATATCCGCCTGAATGCCTTGCTTGGAAAAACCGTCCGCAATCATCCGGTTCAGGTCGGGATAAGCCACATAATCGGGAGCATAAGAATGTATCACCAATATCTTATGTGTCTGCTTTTGACTTGATATGCCCCAGGCATTGCCTATCCCTGTGAATAGAAGGAAAAGGATCGATAAGGTTATGAAAAAATTTATCCTGTATAGCCTGTGTATCATTGAAATGTCCCGTGCTTTTGATTCTTGCGTATGCAAATATAACGATTTCATGCGGTTACTTTAGAATTTAGGATATTTTTATTTTGATATGAAAATTTATTTTTTTAAACGAAAAAAGTTTATATTTGGACAAATGTGTATCGGCGAGATTTTTTTATTTAATTCATTAATGGGACAATAGATGAAATTATTTGTATGTTTATTGATCTTGGCGGGCTTTATGGCGTGTAAGCCCGGAGCAAGAAATTTTGAAGTGAAAGACGGGCAATTTTTGCTCGATGGCAAATCCATCCAGTTGATTTGCGGTGAAATGCACTATCCCAGAATTCCTCAGGAATATTGGCGCGACCGTATGAAGCGGGCGAAAGCTATGGGATTGAATACCGTTTCCGCTTATGTTTTTTGGAATTTCCATGAACGTCAGCCGGGAGTGTTCGATTTTGAAGGACAGGCTGATATTGCCAAATTTGTACGTACGGCTCAGGAGGAAGGACTTTTCGTGTTGTTGCGTCCGGGGCCTTATGTGTGTGCGGAATGGGATTTCGGCGGTTATCCTTATTGGTTGCAAAAAGACAAAGAAATGAAATGGCGTAGTGACGATCCCCGTTTTCTGGCGGCTTGTGAGCGTTATATCAACCGATTGGGAAAAGAACTTGCTCCGCTGACGGTGACGAACGGGGGAAATATCATTATGGTGCAGGTGGAGAATGAATATGGCTCGTATGCGTCGGATAAGGTGTATTTGGGAAAGCTCAGGGATATGATTCGTAATGCCGGGTTTAACGTGCCTTTGATGACCTGTGACGGTGCCGGACAAATGGATGCCGGATATGTGGACGGCGCATTGCCTACCGTGAACGGAGCCGTGGGTGAAGATATTTTTAAAGCCGTAGACCGTCACCGGGAGGGTGGGCCGTATTTCGTGGCGGAATTTTACCCGGCCTGGTTTGATGTATGGGGAACTCCTCATTCTTTCCGCGATTACAAACGACCGGCCGAGCAGCTGGACTGGATGTTGAAGCATAATGTATCTGTAAGCATCTATATGTTTCATGGCGGAACGAATTTTCAATATACGAACGGGGCAAATACCGCTTATGGTTATGCCCCCCAGCCTACCAGTTACGATTATGACGCTCCTTTGGGTGAATATGGGAATGCTTATCCGAAGTATTATGCTTTTCGCGAAGTGATCCAAAAATATTTGCCCGAAGGCGAAACCTTACCGGAAGTTCCTGCCGAAAATCCGGTAATTTCATTCCCTGAGATTACTTTGACAGAAACGGCTCCTTTGGATGTGGCTTTTACCGAACGGATCAAATCCGAAAAACCGCTTACGATGGAAGATGTAAATCAGGATTTCGGTTATATCCATTATGAAACAACAGTGAATAAGCCTGTAAAAGGTATGTTGGTCATTAAGGAACTTCGGGATTATGCCGTTGTTCTGGTCAATGGCCGGCAGGTGGGTAGCCTCGACCGTCGCCACAGGCAGAACAAGCTGGAGGTGGATATACAGCAAGTGCCTGCCCGGCTGGAGATATTGGTTGAAAATGTGGGGCGTGTGAATTATGGAGGGGATATATTGCATAACCTGAAAGGGATTACCGAACGGGTTACCCTGAACAATGAGGAACTGAAAGATTGGACGGTTTCCCCTCTGCCTCTTTATCGGGCAGATGTGGCTGCATTTAAATGGCAGACGGAAGATTTGCGTAATCGTCCTGCTTTTTTCCGGGGAACTTTCCGTTTGGATAAGACGGGGGATTGTTTTGTGGATATGAGCGGCTGGGGAAAAGGTGCGGTTTGGGTGAATGGCAAATCGCTGGGTAAATTTTGGCAGATCGGACCCCAGCAAACCTTATATCTACCTGGTCCCTGGCTGAAAGAGGGAGAAAATGAAATTGTCGTATTTGAAATGGAGGACACGGGACACCGTACGCTTTGCGGGCTTGATAAGCCGATATTGAATGTCCTGGGTAAGGATAAGAATGGGCGGGAACGCAAAGAGAGGGACAACACCAAAACCCCTATTCTCGATCCGGGGGATATGGTGTTGAAAGCGAGCCTTGAGAAAAAGAACGGCTGGCAGGAGTTTACCTTTAAGCGTCCGGTTACGATGAGGCATCTCTGTTTTGAGGCTTTAAGCTCTTATGACGATAAATTTTCCTGTATATCTGAAATCGAACTTTTGGATGAAGCCGGAAAATCGTTGCCTAAAGATACCTGGCAGATTGTTTATGCCAATACCGAGCAGGCGGGCGAAGGCTATGCCGAGCAAATGATCGATGATGATCTGAGTTCGTACTGGCATTCTCAGTGGACGGGTAACGTGACTCCCTTCCCTCACCGGGTGATTGTCGATTTGGGGGAAATTCAGGCGGTGAAGGGAATCCGTGTTCGCCAGAGGAGCGCTTCTATGGCAGGATGTGTAAAAGATTTTTGTCTGTATGGACGTCCTCAGTTCTTTTTGTTTAAATGATTTTTGTGGAAAAGAAAAAGTGCAGTTCATTATAATGATGAACTGCACTTTTCATATATGTTCTGGGTTTGGATGTGGTGTTTTTAATGAGGATGAAAAAATATAACTATGATTAATGCTTTGACATCATTGCGATTTATATTCGCAATAATGGTTTTTGGAGCTCACTGCTATGTGATCGACAATTTTTTTGATACCCATTTCTTTAAAGAAGGGTTTGTGGGTGTCAGTTTCTTTTTTGTGCTAAGTGGTTTTATTATTGCATACAATTATCAGGAAAAGCTGCGGGAAAATAAAATAACTAAACGCACTTTTTGGGTAGCGCGCATCGCGCGTGTTTATCCGCTGCATTGGCTGACGTTGTTTATTGCTGTGGCTTTAGGGGGATATGTGATAGCTTCGGGACCTGTGGATTGGTTGAAACATTTTTTGGCTTCGCTTACACTGACGAACGCCTATATACCGAAAGCCGACTATTTTTTTCATTCAATAGTCCCGCGTGGAGTTTGTGTTGTGAACAGCTTTTCTACCTCTGTTTTCCGTTCCTTATTCCATTGACAAAAAATTATAAATATTTACTTTACATTTTTGGGATTGCAGCAATACTGATTGTTGTAGGCATGTATTTTACCCCGGAAAGTGATATAAAAGGATATTGGTATGTCAATCCGATTACCCGGTTTCCGGATTTTATCGTCGGTATGCTATTGTTTCAATTGTATGAACGCTTAAAAAACAAAAATATAGCTCCTTTGCAGGGAAGTATTATTGAAATAGCGTCTATTGCCTTGTTTTTAGCTTTCTATCTCTATGCTGCCGAAATACCTAAAGTATATCGGTATTCCTGTTATTATTGGCTTCCTGTTGCAGCGATCCTGATTAGTTTTTCATTGCAAAGAGGTTTCGTTTCACGCATCTTGTCTAACCGTATTTTAGTGATAGGGGGAGAAATTAGTTATAGTTTTTATCTGATTCACCTTTTCGTTTTGCTGCCTTATGCAGAGTGGCAAAAGGGAAGTAATTTTCATATAGATTGGTATATTTCCGTGCCGGTTTTATTCTGCATTATTATTTTGTTAAGCCTGTTTTCTTACAACTATTTTGAGAAACCGATGAATAAACGAATTAAAACATTACTAAATAAATGATTGTGGAATGACTTACGAATGCAAACCCTCCGGAGTGGCTGGATATATCAGGTTAAGAGATATTTTTATACTGGCAATGCTTATCCGATCTTCGCTCTTTGGTTAGGGTTTACATTCTACGTTTGATTATAATCAGAAAAAACAAAGTAAAAATTTCGGTTGTCGTTTTCTGTGGCGTTTCATATTAGCGGTGGTCGTTGGTGTATTGAATATAAAATAAATACGTGCGGTTTATTTTGTGGTCATAAAAATAATGCTGACTGAAAAGAAATGTTGTCGTTTCTGTCGTCAGCATTATTTTCTGTTTTTATCACATTGCGATTTATGGTGCAATGTTTTTACATTCGTTTTTTTGAATTTGAGTAGTTAAAAAAGAATACACACATTGAAACTCAACCCTTCTTTAGAGTAATAGGGTAACCCCACCACAGTTACCTGTTCATGGCATTCGGATTTTTTGAAAATCTTAGGATATAGCCAATAACTCAATTTTGTGCTTAAAATCCCAATACAAGCACCGGCTACCACATCATTGAAATAATGCCTGTTGTTGTATATCCTTAAATATCCGGTTGTGGTGGCTATTGCGTATCCTGCATAGCCAATCCAGGGAGATACATCTTTGTATTCCTTATACAGAAATTCTGCCCCCATAAAAGCTGTTGCTGTATGACCTGAAGGGAAAGAGTTATGCGCACTGTTGTCCGGTCTTTTTTCTTTAAATGAAAACTTCATCGTGTTTACGAGAATGCCCATGGTTGCATAAGACATGGCGAGAATGATTGTTCTCTTTTTGAATGTATGTTTCCCCTTTAAGCCGGCCAGATTTAATCCGTACACAGCCACCAGAGGGGAATATTGAAGGTAGTTGTCCAATTTTAATTTATTTCTTCCTTTAGCAGAAAGGGCATCCTGAACATTTTCTTTCTGTTTTATTAACCACCCGTTACGAACAAATAAAGCTGACGTTCCTACAACCGCTGTTGGAATTAACACCTCTCGAAGTTTTAAATGATGTGTGTTGTCTGAAATACATGGAGGGAGTGTGTTGTGCGACAAACTGTCCTGAATCCTGTCTTGTGCTTGTATGGGCACAAAACAACCTGTAAGAAAGCTTATTATAAATAAGCTTTCTTTTGCGAAATAATCCTTTTTCATCTACGCTGTTTTTTGCGCGCGGACTACATTTCGATAATACGGGTATCGCAGGCAAATACTTCAGGGTCTGATAAAAGGAAGCGTGAGTTTCCCTTATCAGACTCTGAGGTATTTGGCGTGACCCGTATAGACGATAAGTTCCACCCACGCATAGCGTAGGCGTTTACTGAACTTATTCGTGTCTATACATCATTTAATCGCCAAATTTTCAGAGTATATCGAATAATAGCAAACGCAATTGTTAATATGTGATTGTTGTTATTATTTTATTCTTTGTTCCTTTTTTGTTATTTTCTTTGGTTAAACATGGCTGTTAATTAGCTTTTGATAGTACAAATATAATGAAATGTATTGAGAATGAATAATATAAAGTATTTTTTCTCCTTTGATAACAAAATTTTATGTAGTGGCAAAAAAGAAAAAACATTTTTACTTTCTTTTTGCCAATAGTGTTTTTATGTTTTATGTATAAATACAAAATAAATAAAAACGAATGCTAAATGTTTTCCTTTGCTTGTTGTTTTCGGGGTTGTAAATTAACTTTTATTTTCTATAAAAAATCTGATCTCCATTGGATTGTATGTTGATTCAATAAAATTTTGGTTACAAAATAGAAATAAAAAATGATTTTTAATGATATGAATATAGATAATTTGTATGATATTTTTAACTATCTGTTGTTTTCGTATAGATTGGAATAATGTTGGAAGAAGTTGTATTCCAATATTATAGAAATACGTAATAGTAGCATGATGTCAATGCTTTGCTTCTTGAATATTTTGTAAACATTGATTCGGTTGCAATATAATTTTTGCGAACCAGATGACAGAACGTTCCTAACGGTGCAGTTCTGTTTCTATAAATTGTCCGATATGTACCACGGGACTATGAAAACAAAAAGCGGGACCATTCGACTTATCTTCGTCTGAGGTACCCAAGCACCTGTCTACAAATAAATACAAACAGTCACGCCCATAGAGCGAGACTTTTCGGATACTTATTCTCGTAGACTTTAATTTTGGCGGTTTTCAGACGAGAGAATAAGAGCTAAAGCTCGAAATTTTTTAATCGTATGTCAAAAATACGTTTTTGGGAGGGGATTATTTTAAATAAAAATAGGAGAGTGGATCATTTTCCACTCTCCTATTGTATAATAAATAAATAAAATTATTTAGAGGCTTCTTCGATAGAAACGGCAACGGCAACGGTAGCACCTACCATTGGGTTGTTACCCATTCCTAAGAATCCCATCATTTCAACGTGAGCAGGTACGGATGAAGATCCGGCGAACTGAGCGTCTCCATGCATACGGCCGAGGGTGTCGGTGAATCCGTAAGAAGCAGGGCCCGCAGCCATGTTATCCGGGTGCAGGGTACGTCCCGTACCTCCTCCTGAAGCTACCGAGAAATATTTTTTTCCGGTTTCCATACATTCTTTTTTGTAGGTTCCGGCTACCGGATGCTGGAAGCGGGTTGGGTTAGTTGAGTTTCCGGTGATGGAAACGTCTACACCTTCGTGACGCATGATAGCTACACCTTCGCGAACATCGTCGGCTCCATAGCAACGAACTTTTGCACGGTCGCCGTTAGAGTAAGCTTTTTCTTTAACGATTTTCAGGTCTCCGGTATAGTAATCGAATTCTGTCTGCACATAGGTAAATCCGTTGATACGGGAAATAATCATAGCAGCGTCTTTTCCCAGTCCGTTCAGGATCACCTGCAACGGTTGTTTACGCACTTTGTTTGCCGATTTTGCGATACCGATCGCACCTTCGGCAGCTGCGAACGATTCGTGTCCTGCCAGGAATGCGAAACATTTGGTTTCTTCACGCAGCAACATGGCAGCCAGGTTTCCGTGTCCCAGACCTACCTTACGGTCGGCAGCCACAGATCCCGGAATACAGAATGCCTGTAATCCTTCGCCGATGGCTTCGGCAGCTTCGGCAGCTTTTTTACAACCTTTTTTGATTGCGATAGCAGCACCCACGACATAAGCCCAGGCTGCATTTTCGAAACAAATCGGTTGAATATCTTTACACATTTTGTAAGGATCGAGTCCTTTTGCCTCGCAGATAGACTTTGCTTCGTCAATATCTTTGATGCCGTATTTATTGAGAGCCGCGTTAATCTGATTAATTCGGCGATCGTAACTTTCAAATAATGCCATAATAGATTTGGATTAAGAATTTAATTATTCGTGACGAGGGTCGATATATTTAGCAGCGTCTGCAAAGCGGCCGTATGAACCTTTTGATTTCTCCAGAGCTTCTTCCGGTTTGATTCCTTTTTTCAGGAAATCTGTGAATTTACCCAGATTTACAAATTCATATCCGATAACTTCGCCGTCTTCATCCAATCCCATACGTGTTACATATCCTTCTGCCATTTCCAGGTAGCGTGTACCTTTGGCTTTTGTTCCATACATTGTTCCCACCTGGCTGCGTAAACCTTTTCCAAGATCTTCCAGTCCGGCGCCGATAGGCAATCCGCCTTCAGAGAAAGCGCTCTGGGTACGTCCGTAAACGATTTGCAGGAACAATTCGCGCATAGCCGTGTTGATTGCGTCACAAACAAGGTCGGTATTCAAAGCCTCGAGTAAAGTTTTTCCCGGAAGGATCTCAGAAGCCATAGCTGCCGAGTGGGTCATTCCTGAACATCCGATGGTTTCCACCAAAGCTTCTTCAATGATTCCGTCTTTGATATTCAGAGTCAATTTACAAGCTCCCTGTTGCGGTGCACACCAGCCGATACCGTGTGTTAAACCTGAAATGTCTTTGATTTCTTTGGAACGAACCCATTTCCCTTCTTCAGGAATTGGGGCAGGACCGTGATTCGGACCTTTTTTTACAACACACATGTGTTGTACTTCTTGTGAATAAATCATGTTTATTACCTTTTATTGATTAATTATTTTGCTAAACACCACTTGTTAAGCCGCACAAGCTTGACAAAGATAAATGTTTGTTTGAAATAAAAAAAGCGGTTAAGAAATATATAATTATGCACACGTTTCCATTTTTATTATAATTAAAACGAGAATTATTAACGGGATTTATTATATGAAAAACGGGATTTATTTTTAAATTTGATAAAAAATATTTATTAAAATTGGGAAATCGATTGCATTATCCGCTCTTTCTTCTTAGATTTGAACCATTGATTCCGGGTGTCTAATATTTTTAAAACAAAGCTTATATGAGAAAATTATTTTATTTATTCATGTTTGCGGTCATTACTGTGCTGGTATTACCGCAATGCGGCCAGGTGGCCAAAGAAAACAAGGCGAAATATGTGTTTTATTTTATCGGTGACGGAATGGGAGTAAACCAGGTGACCGGAACGGAAATGTATCTGGCACAAAAGAAGGGTGTGATCGGGGTTGAATCTTTGAATTTCACACAGTTCCCTGTCGTAAATTTTGCAACTACATATTCAAAATACAATTCCGTGACCTGTTCGGCGGCAGCCGGAACAGCCTTAGCAACAGGCTCGAAAACTAAAAATGGGACGATCGGTATGGATAGCCTGCGGAAAAATCCGTTATACAGTGTTGCTGTAAAAGCTAAAAACGCGGGAAAGAAAGTCGGGATAACGACCAGCGTGAGTATCGACCATGCCACTCCTGCCGCTTTCTATGCCCATCAGCCTGAACGGGGTATGTATTATGAGATTGCAACCGATTTGCCTAAGACCGGATTCGATTTCTATGCGGGATCGGGCTTTCTGCAATATAAGAGCAGGAAAGACACTGCTGCGGCTTCTGTGAAATCTATTTTAAGGGATTCCGGTTATGTGATTATAGAGGGCGTAGAAGAATTTAAAGAAAAATCCGGGGAGGCTTCTAAAGTGGTTTTTATGCAAAGAAAAGGAGCAGGCAGTTCCAGTTTGCCGTATGCCATCGACCGGAAGGAAACCGACCTGACTTTGGCACAGATTACGGAAAATGCGGTGGATTATCTATCGAAGAACAACGACCAGGGCTTTTTCCTGATGGTGGAAGGCGGTAAAATCGATTGGGCCTGCCATGCAAACGACGCTGCGACCGTGTTTCAGGAAGTGATCGATATGGACGCTGCTGTGAAAGTGGCTTTGGATTTTTATGAAAAACATCCCGATGAAACATTGATCGTAATCACTGCCGACCATGAAACGGGAGGTATTGCATTGGGTACCGGAAAGTATTTGCTGAATTTGGGTGTGCTGCAATACCAGAAAGTTTCGAAAGACGGACTGACGGCAAAGATCAAAAAACTCCGTAAAGACAAGGATAATAAGGTAAGTTGGGAAGATGTGCAGGAATTGTTACGTGAAAACCTGGGATTCTGGGATCAGGTGGCTTTGTCGGAAGGACAGGAAAAAACGTTGAAAGAAGTATATAAAGACTCTTTCCGGGGAAAGAAGGTAGAAATGGAAAAGAATCTTTATTCTTCCAATGAACTGTTGGCAAAAGAAGCTATAAAGATATTGGATGCCATTGCTATGGTTGGGTGGACAAGCGGAGGACATTCCGCCGGAGTTGTGCCTGTATATGCCATTGGCGCAGGGGCGGAATTGTTTAACGGAAAGTTGGATAATATCGATATTCCGAGAAAAATAGCAGAAGCGGCTGGGTATTGATTGGGAAGATCCGTAACTTATAAAATGAAGTCCGGCAAATCAGGTTTATTTTCCTGTTTGCCGGACTTGTTGTTGAGGGGCTGGAAAAGTTTGCCGGACGTATCACTGGCTAAATACAAATTAATAAATATCTTTGGGAAGTGCTAAAATGTGTGGATTATGAAAAGAATTGTTGTTTTCGGATTGTTGTTGCTGTTGGTTTTTCAATGTGTGGGGCAATTGGTGAGAAAGGTGGATTATGATGCTGCTTTTGCTTTACAGGCAGGAGGGGATATAGGAATGCTCTTTCCCTCCGGCAGTAAGCCCGGAGTGTTTGTGCAACCTACCGGAGGATTGAAAATGACGTTTCCTTTCACCCGGAAATGGTTTTTGGGAAGCGAGGTCAATTATAGCCGACTGAAATACAATGCTACTTATCCGGTAGACCGCCCTGGAACGGGACTGTTACCGGAACAGGTAAGGGGACGTTTCGATTTAAAACAGATACAAGTGCCTGTTTATTTGAAATATATGTTGGGTAGTAACCGGGAGAGCATTTTATTCGGCGTTTACGGAGCTTATGTGTTCGATGTCTCTGTGAAAGGAGAAGATGTGGCAGGTGGAAATGGGGCTTTAGCCGGAAAAGCGGAAAATTGGAATGCCGGATTGACCGTAGGATATGAACTCCGGGTGGTGAAGCACCTGAATCTGATGTTTCGCTTGAGCGGAAGTGTGAAAGATATGCTCAAAAGCGATAATATCTGGGGGAAAAAGCTGTTCCCGGTACAGGCCGGTTTGACGCTGAGTTTTGATGTTTTGAGAATTGGGGATTGCGGATGTGATTAATAACTTTTAATGTTTCTTTTCGTAATGAATAGAAAAAAATCTTTTTGCAATGAAAAAATTCTTTTTAAAAATTACCTCGACCGATAGGAATTGTGTGGACGTGGCCACTCTGTTCCTGCGTTTGTTCGTCGGAGGCATGATGCTGATGCATGGCTGGGCGAAAATAGTTGCTTTTCCCACTTTGGCACAAACTTTTCCCGATCCGTTGGGAATGGGAAGTTCCGTGTCGCTGGTGATGATTCTTTTAGCGGAAGTGGGATGTTCCGTGCTGCTTGTTTTGGGGCTTTTAACCCGTTTGGCAACACTTCCGCTTATTTTCGGGATGGGGGTTGTGACGTTTGTCGTTCATGGAGCGGATCCGTTCTCCGCGAAGGAACTTTCCATTCTATATATCGGCATGTATATCGTGCTGCTACTGATTGGAGGAGGGCGTTTCTCTTTGGATGAAATGATCCGCTATCGCTGGAGGCTCACTCGTTGATGCCTTGCTCTATGGTGATTGCTCCGGGAGCGTTTTCGAGTTCTTCGTCTTCGACGAGCAGGGTGCGGGCAAAAAGCCAGTAAAGCAATAAAAGGCAGATGACGATGACTCCTATGGTCAGCCAGATGTTGTTTGATCTCTTTTTCATAATACTTTTTTCCTTTCTTTAACGGAGGGGAAAAAAGTTTGTTGCGTTTGTTATCCGGCTTTTATGAAGAATAAATTCCTGCAACGGTGCGGAAGAATCCCGGTGGCGTTGCAGGAATAAATTTATTGAACGGGCAGGATTTCGATCCAGTAACCGTCCGGATCACAAATAAAATACAAGCCCATATCTGTATTTTCATAACAGATACAATCCATTTCCCGGTGGGCTTCCCTGATTGCATCATAATTGCCCTCAACCCGCAGACATAAGTGGTATTCACTTTCTCCCAGGTCATAGGGTTCCTTCCGGTCTGCCAGCCAGGTGAGTTCTAAGGTGAACCCGGTCTGCCCGTCACCCATATACACTAAAATGAATGAACCGTCTTCCGCTGTTTTTCGGCGTACTTCCTTTAAACCTAAGGCTTTTTCGTAAAACTGAATACTCTTCTCAAGGTCGAGAACATTAAAATTGAAATGGTCGAATCTTCCTTTTATTTCCATAACGCGCACGATATAATAAATTAAAATGTAATCTGATCGCCGGGCTGTTGCCAGGTTGCAAATTTACAGCCCTGCTTTTCCACATAAGATTTAAAAGCGTTTGCCCGATTGTATTTTTCCCAAAAATGCATGGGAACGAACCAGCCTGTTTGAATCTTTTGAATAAATTGGCGTGCCCCGCGGGTATAATCTTTTCCTAAACGGGGGTCGACGGGAAACATGGCCAAGTCGACGTAAGAAGTGAATGCCGAAAGAGTGTCGAGTTCTTCCAGAAAATGATGCTCATACGCTTGTGTTTCTTCCGGGGTGGATTCCTCTTCCCAATGCCAGTTGTTCAGGTCGCCTGCATGAAAAATACGTTTCATTTCCACATCCAGCAGGAATGAAATTCCTAAATCTGTCGATCCGAAAGCCTGCACTTTTAGCAGGTCGTCGTTCCATTCTTCCCCTTTTTCCAAAAAGGCTGCATCGTGAAAACAAGCCATGCGTTGTGCCCGGATATCCTCGGAAAAAATATACTGGATGTCCGGACGCTGCTCCTTCCAGTTTAGAATTTCAGGGTTAAAGTGATCGGCATGAGAATGGGAGGCCAGCACATACAGTCGGCCCGGACGTCGCAGTAATTGGCTGTGTACATACCCTTTCTCCGGATCGGGATGAGTGTCTTTATAATAATCTATAAGGATGGTGAAACCATTCCCTTCAATGGCAAAACCACTATGGTATATATAAGTGAGTTTCATTCGGCAAATATAATTTTATGGTTTGAATTAAAAAGGAATCCTTCCGATGTTCCTGAAGTATATTTATAAATTTCCGGTCAGTTGCCTGACAAAATCGGTGGCGGGATTCCGGCGTATCTCGTCAGGCGTCCCGATTTGCTCGATCCGCCCCTGATCCATGACCAGCACCCTGCTGCCCAGTTTTAGGGCTTCTTTTATATCATGGGTGATAAACACGATGGTAACACCCAATTCCTGATGTATCCGGGCGATTTCGTTCTGCAACAATTGCCGGGTGATTTCGTCCACGGCTCCGAAAGGCTCGTCCATGAGGAGTATCTCCGGATTAGCGGCAAGAGCGCGGGCGATGCCTACCCGTTGGCGTTGACCTCCTGAAAGCTCGGAAGGGTAACGGTCGAGCATTTCGGTTTCCAGGCCGACCACCCGGATCAGCCTTTCCACTGCCCGCCGGGTACGCTCCTTATCCCTTCGGTTTAGCAGGTTGGGTACATAGGCAATGTTGGCTTTTACTGTCATATGTGGGAATAGCCCGATGCCTTGAATGACATAGCCGATATTCCGGCGAAGCAGGGTTTGATCTTCCTGGGCAATATCTTTGCCGTCGATAAGTATCCTTCCGGCTGTCGGCACGGATAGCCCGTTGATCAGTTTCAGCATGGTGGTTTTTCCGCTGCCGGAACTACCTATAACGGTGAGGAACTCTCCTTTCCGGATGTCTAAATTAAAATCCTGTAAAATATGGTTTTCCCCGTATGTTTTACTGATATGTTCGAATCGGATGATTGTGTCATTGCTCATGGTGTAATAATCCTTTACGTTTCAGAAAATCGGCAGCGACTTCGCGTTCCGGGCGTCCGGCAATGTCTACCTGATAATTTAGGTCGGCCATTTCGCGGTCGGTTAACAGGTTATGCATCTTCCAAAGCACAGCTTCCAGTTCCGGGTGTGCCTTCAGGGTTTCTTCCCGGACAACGGTGGCGCAGTAATACGATGGGAAAAAATGTTTATCGTCTTCCAGTACCGTTAAATCCGAGCCGCTGAGTTGTCCGTCGGTGGTGAATATATTCATCACATCGATCTTACCCGATTTAATCGCTTCATATTTCAACCCGATGTCCATATCTCTGGTTTTCTTGAATTTCAACCCGTAGAAATTACACAAAGACTGGTAGCCGTCGTGTATTTCGAAAAAGTCGTATTCTGCCCCGAAAACAAACTGCTCAGGATGGCGTGTCAGGTCGGAATAGGTTTTTAATCCGTAGCGCGAAGCATTGTCGTTACGTACCGCCAGGCTGTAAGCGTTATTAAACCCATAAGGAGCGATCCACTTTAAATGATAGAGTTGTTCGTAATTATCGGACAATTCTTTATATAACTCTTCCGGAGGAAGAATAGAATCTTTTTTCAGAACAACCAGCCACCCTGTGCCCGTATATTCCGGATAGAGGTCGAACTCTCCCTTTACCAGTGCAGGATGTATATTGCTTGTGCCGCCGCCTATCCCTTTGGTGATTTCGACCTTTAAATCGGTGTTATCCTGAATCAATAAGCCGAGCATTTCTCCCAAAATGAATTGTTCGGTCATGGGTTTGGTGGCAATACGGATTGTTTTTCCCCGTTCCTGACAGGCGGAAAGCAATACCCCTACCGATAGAATGATAAGGAAATGATATATCGTTTTCATAGAGATGATCATATTAATTTACGTTTCTTTTTAATGTGTTTTTCATATCGGCTCAACAAGCCGTCAGCAATTAAAGCAAGCAGGGCGATCAACAAACTCCCGGCTACGGTCATGGCGCTATTATTGGTGGTGATGCCCCGGTATATGGCCACTCCTAACCCACCTGCCCCGATAAAGGCGGCGATACCTGCCAGGGCTATCGTCATGACAACCATATTCCGCAGTCCGGTGAGAATCACCGGAAAAGCCAGAGGAAGCTGAATTTTGTATAAAATTTGGAAAGGGGTACTTCCCATACCCCGCGCAGCCTCAATAATTTCATTGTCGATCCCTATGATTCCGGTGTGAGTGTTACGCACCATAGGCAACAGGGCGTATACCGTGAGTGCGATAATTGCCGTTGTGTTGCCGATACCGGAAAATGGAATGAGAAAACCGAATAAGGCAATGGAAGGAATCGTATAAATGAAATTAGTCAATCCGAGCACGAAAGGTGAGCTGTGGCGGTAGTGACTGCTTAAGATTCCCAATCCCATACCTATGATTGCTGCACATACGATGGCGATCAGAGAGATTTCCAGATGTTGCAATGTGAGCGATAGGAAAAAAGGCCATCGTTCGGTGTATAAGGAAAAAAGTTCTTTTAGCATAAGAAGAAATTTAAAAATAATACCCTACGTTCACATTGAAGCGGGCATGCCAGGAATTACTGCCGGTTCCCGGCCCGAAAGCGTCCCAGTCAGGCCCCAGCCACGCCTGATGTTTTCCTAAAGCATAATCGATATAGGTGCATACAGGCCCCATCGTAAGCATACAACCCGAAACATTTTGATAACTGTTTCGGAACTGTTTAGCCCACTTTTGCAATATACCAAAATCATTATAAACCTGTATGCTTTGCAGCCATTTTTTATCGGTATGGAACGTATAGGAAGGGCTGAACGTGTAAATATTACCTTTAGCCGCCACCAGATAAGGGGCTCCGTAGGCCGTCATGGTTACCAGTGTCCGGTCTTCTCCCGGAGCATTTTTAGGATAGAGGGCATAAGTGGAAACCTGTGCCTTGAGGCTTAGAGATTTCCAATACAATTCATAGTGTGCGGCAAAAGCGAAGTGTGTGCCGTTATCACGGGTGTCGAGATTGTAAAGCTGCCCGAATTCCGCGGAAACACCTGTCCGCTGGCGGACATTCCTGCCGAAATTATAGAAAAGCTGTGCATTCCCCTGATTGATTTCTTTATTACGTCCTGCTACGTCGTATCCGTAACGATCGTCGGAAACCTCCGTTTTAGCTCCGAATAGCAATTCATCCGCATTTTTGAAAAAAGCTAAGGTATATTCCCATTTTTCTCCTTTGTGAATAAACTTCACTCCCATATCCGAATCGTCCTCCAATCCGACATAATAAGAAATTTGAAGAAAGAAATTATTTCCTCCGGAAGGCTGGATGCCGAAAGGAACCCGCGTGAGCCCGAATTCCAGATGATTTTTTTCAGAAAATCGGTATCCGATCCAGCCGTATTTTAGCATAAAACCTCCGTAAGCCGTGCTATAAAAACGGGCATCGGCTTCCAGTAAAAAATTTTTGTAAGAGGCCTGCGGATGCAGCATAAAAACATAACCTCAAGG
>OBYR01000125.1_pt1 | contig 90434 bp, 52 predicted proteins | sample 1495491 | NCBI WGS metagenome assembly OBYR01 (sample SAMEA2580206, study PRJEB22360) | human gut metagenome | biome: human gut; feature: human-associated habitat; material: faeces | place: Denmark | collected 2008/2010 | reverse complement strand
TAATAATATAGCCAATACGATTCGTTTCATCTTACTTCCTCATAATAGACACCACCCCCATAACCTCTTCTCCTGTGGCGGTTGTAAATTTATATACATAAGTACCCGCCGGCAAAACTTTTCCACTGTCCGTGGTTCCTTCCCACTCGTTCATATAGGGGGACGATTTGTAAACCCTCCGTTGCTGACGGTCGTAAATTTCCAATGTATTGTCAGGCGATTGCCACAATCCCGATACAATCCAGGCATCGTTATAGCCATCCCCGTTCGGGGTAAAGACCACCGGGAATAAATAAGGTTCTTTCTTACGGAAAACGGCATTCACCTGAATGTCCTGTGTCACCGTAAACGTACTGTCCGTCCTCATTTCCGCACCAAATACATCCAATGTATAAAGCTGCCATCCCTCTGCCGGACGGGAAGAGATTTTCAGCACCTGATAATGCTCAACCGAATCCACGGGAGTTTGTACAAAACTTTGATCCCGGTATAACAAGGGCAATTCTCCCTGGCCTGTAACAGAGGTAGCCACCTCCCAGCGATTAATCGCAATCGAAGCCTTTATCCTCACATTTCCGGTCACCACCCAGGTAGCCCCGTTATCAATATCTTCTCCGTTGACATCGATTTCCGTGACCTGATACCCTTCCGGATCGTTCTGTATAGCATTAATAATCAGTCGTGTCTGATAAGGAACCTGCCCACCGTTAATAACTTCCACTCCTTCACTCGTCACCACCTGTAAACGCCCGTGGGAAGGATGCTCATAATTCACGGTAAACAAACGGGGGGTAATCAGAGCTTCCACCTGACAATCTCCCTTGATCACCCAGGGATTTCCCACTGGATGTGCAGTGCCGTTCACCGTCAATTCCTTAAATTCATTATATTCAACCTCATTTACGCTTACCTGCATACGCACCTGAGTCCAGTAATCCAGCACCACAGGCTGGGTAACATCCAGCGTAACCCACACCCCGTTCGCTTCCAGTTTCTCTACACTTATCTTGCCCTCTTTCGGCTGTATCACGGTTAAAGTATGAGTTTTTATTTTAAACTTCGCTTCCAGATAAAGCGTGTCGTAAACAGCATCCTGCAAAGGCAGCATCACGGAATTATGCAATATTTCCGCATCATTGGCCGTAAGCGTCTCAACTTCGTATCCTTCTGCCGGGAGCGTGCCGACCGTCAGGGTGGTCAAACCCGGATAGCGCGCACCGGAAGCAACAGGATTTCCGTTCTCCTGCACAATTAATTGCCCGTGTTCCGGCTCATCGTAAACAATCCAATAATACTTTTTAAATACAACTTCAATATTCGTATTCCCGGTTATCGTAATTGTAGTATCCGCACCCGTCACCACCTTCTGGCTTCCATCCGGTAAATAAATCACAAATTTAGAAATCAGGTAACTCTTCCCGTCGGGAAGCGCAGAAATATTCAATTCCGTAAAATGAGTGATACTGCTACTGGTTACGCTGGTATTCACAATGTTTTGGATGCCTCCCGGCCAGCCGGACACCGTCATTACCCCCTTACCTGAAGCAATTAAAGTTACCTTATATTTCTTCAAAGCATAATTAGCCTTAAATTCCAAAACATCGACCGCCGTATTATTGGGAACAGTATAAATTATATTTCCACCTTCCGCCGGGATTCCAGTCAGACCACTGCCATTCACCTCCACCGAAACCAGCTCATATCCTTCCTTGGGCTCTGCCGTAACCTGAAGAGCTGTTCCCGCCGGATACCAATGCCCTACGGCATTAGTATCGGCACAAGTCACACTCAATTCTCCCTTCTCCGCTTCCGGCGCAATCAATTCAACCCGATACAGTTTTTCAAATTCCGCCTGAATATTTACAACATCCGATACAGAAGCGATTGTTGTCGGATCGGGAACTGCCAAACCTCCCATTTCCGTTACCAGGCCTCCTTCTTTCAAACGGTAATTATCCCCGGCAGGCAAAGCCGAAATTGTCAATTGAGTAAAATGCTTCACTTCATCCCCTGAATTTACCAATTGTCCGGTAACACCATTGAATAATGTCTTCACAACGATAGCACCTCCGGCATTCGAAGTGAAATAAACCGGATAAGTCTTTATGGCAAAACGGGCAGTGATGGTCATGTCGTAATCCGGCATATTCGCTATTGCCAGGGCTATCGGTTCGGTTGTGACCGGCATTCCCGGCACAGGCTCTAAGGCCACAGCCTTATACCCAACGGCAGGCAACGTCCGGATAACCAAAGGAGCTCCCACATCCACCAGCAAGCTACCGTCCGCAGCGAAAGTATGTTCCGTTCCATCCTCCGTTGTCACCGACACCACATTTCCTGTTCCGTTAAGTTCCGAATCCAAATGAATAGATACCAGCTTTTGCTTTCTGACAACAGTAGCAGTAATAACCACATCCCCATCTATGCCATCAATCTTAAATGTTCCTCCAACCTCCGTTGTTCCCCGGGCGATTCCACCGACAGTTGCCGATATGGTACCCGCATCATACCATGCGTGAGGAATTAAAGTAGCCCTCAACGAAGTGAGATACTCCACTTTATCGCCATCATTGATCCCAATCCCCGTTCCGGACAACGGAACAGTTTCCACGGTCAGCGAAGTATAGCCAACCGGAGCGGGCTGAACAATAGATACAGTATATTTTTTAGGTTCATTCACCCCATCGATCTTCACATCATAAGCCGGCATCACAAAATCCTCTTCTATCACGCCATCGGCATCCGCATTGTTCCAGGCACGATATTCCGTGTTATCGTCCGCTTTAAATACCGATAATCTGGTATAATTGTGTCCGGTTTTCTGGGCTTTAACCCGCAAAACCATACCTTCCGGGACTAATTCCCCGGAAACCACTTCAACCCCGTTTTCACGGTAAACATGGATATTCCCCGGATCGATGATATTTACCTGATAGCGTTTCCCGAATTTCACCGTGAAAGTAGTATCGCTGACAATAGTCACGGGTACCGTATACGCATTTGCTCCTACGGATTTTACAACAACATCATAATTGGGAAAATCCGCTTCCGTATAAAAATCTATAACAGTTCCGTGTTCCACATCGTCCACCGTGAGCGGGGTGCCGGAATCGTCTTTCGCCAAACTTGCCAATAAAGTCCCTGTGGCCTTATCACCCACCCAAAGTTCCGCCATACCACCTGCGTCCGGTGTTCTGTCTAAAGTCACCTTATACTTTTTCTTTTCAAAATGAGCGATAAACACCAAATCCGTGGCCACTAATCCGGCAGGGATCGAATAAGACGCTTTCCCTTTATCGTCGATAACCAAAGAAACGGCAGAAGAGCCCGATCCCGGTAACAATATCTGTGCAGAAGAGCATTGATAACTTTCGTCGTCTGGAGTCAAAACCACGGTAAACGAGGATCCCGCAGGATAAAACTTATCTTCCGCATTCACGAGCGAACCCGCTTCAAACACCTCCATCGTCCCATACAAATTCGAATTCTTTACCACTTTATACAACTTCTCAAACCGGGCCTCTATCCCAACAGAATCCACCACCTTATCGATCTGGTAAGGAGACGTCTGTCCGATAAAACGGTCCGTTCCTCCCATAAATCCGGTAATTCCGGTCAACCGGAAATAATCATTTTCCGGCGAAGCAGTTATCCCACTCAATACCGTACCGTACTCAACCTTATATTTCCCCTTCGCATAATAATTACCTGCATTATCCTGAAGAGAAATCCGGCCTCCATTATCCGGTACCACCTTGACGTTCAAAGGAAACTCTTTCAGCGAGAACACGGCCGACAAATACAAATCGGTTGTCAAAGGAACCGTTTTCAAAACATGCGTTTCCTTTTCTCCCGTCCCGGGGAAAGAACTCAATTCATACCCTTCCGGGGCAGCGGCCGTTACCTGTGCCCAAGCCTCTACCGTTGCGCCAACCGGCACGCGGATCGATTGGAAAGAAGCGTATTCCACGGGAGTTCCGCCATCAACCTGTACCTTCACATTAAATCCGGAGTTTACCGGAGTGACCCTAACGATCAGATTCTGCATTTTCCGGACAAGGACAGAAGTTATATCTACATCGTCGGAAACAGGAACCGTAAATGTATACTCATAATTCAAACCCGATACCGAAGGGGTCAGGGCAATATTGTTTCCACCCATCAGAGCCGAACAGGAACTCACTTCATACCACGTATCCGGTGATCCGACAGCCACCGGCTGCAAAGCAACGGCAACTTTCAGCATATCCCCATACGATAGCACTCCGGAACCTCCGGAAACAGGAATACCTATTCCGCCAACGACTTTCACAACGCTTAACACTCCGGCATTAACAGGAGCGTTCAGAGAAAGGGTAAGATCATAATTTATCCAATCGAAACGCGCACCTACCCGGACATTCGCCCCCGGCATGTGAAATTCGTATTCGATCGTGCCGTCGGCGAGAGTTGTTGTCGATGATCCGTAAGGATTACCCGATGTAGCATCGTTTACCGACACTTCCTTACACTCTTTCCCTTTTTCCGACGGAGTAACGGAATAAGCCTTTAATGTCTCTCCCGCATAAGCCCAACCTCCATTGGCAACGACCGTTCCGTCCGTGCGGCACACTTTGGCCACATCCGTCCCGTAATTCACCTGATATAAAGGAATAAATTCCACCTCGAGAGCAACATCCGCCTTTGCCGGAAGCGTATTGTAAACATAGGTACCGACAAGGCCCGATTGCTTGATATTTCCCCCATCCTTTATACGAACGGCATACCCGGCATTAGAACTGACATTCAAGGTCAGAACTCCATTATAATTTACTTTCGTATTTCCGGCATCGTTCAACACAGCCACACCTCCGGTTAAACTCACACTTCCCACTTCTGCCAATGTTTTGCCGGGAGGCAACGGGATGTTCAGATTCACGTTATAACTACGTATTTCAAACGTGGTAACCAGGTCCATATCCTTATCCAGCAACATCAAAAGCGAATAAACTCCGTTATTCCCATTCAGAATAATATCTTGATTAGGAAGGATTGCCTGATTTACAACCTTCCTATCTGCATTAAATACATATCCCGGCACCGTTTCCTGTGCCTTCAATTCCAAAATCGTCCCATTTTCAGGAAACCAATATTCACGCCCCGGGACAAGAGTTCCGACAAGAGATCCTGTTTCTTCCACGGTAAACGAACCGAAATTCGCAGCAGTATATTTCACACGATAATACGTATCCGCCGTTCCGCTAAACCAAATCTCTCCTCCCGTATGTGCTTCCGGAATCGTATAACCAACATTCCCGGAAGTAGAAGGCGGAGGAGTTGTTACTGTAATGGTTCCTGTCCAACATGCAACACTATTCACTGTAAGCGACTTACATCCTACCGAACTATTATCCGCCGTGATTGCACATTGCAAAACAGATCCTGCCGGAACAAGAGCTCCATCCGCAAGCCTTACGCCGTCTTTGCTCACCACCACCGTTGCGCCTCCCGGATTAGAAATCTTAACCGTACATTTCCTGACAAATTTTGCAGTCACTTCCAGATTCTGATTTAAACGATACCCCGTAGACACGGCATTTCCAAACTGATCCGTCAGTGATATTAAAGTGTCGCCCGATGCCGTCGCGGTTTCAATTTGTAGCGGAGTACCCTCCTCCCGTGTTGCTCCTAAGGCAATATCTCCTTCTGTATTCTCGTAAACTTTCAATTCGTTCCCGACACTGCCCCCCGGTTGATCAATTTTCCAATTTACCGAATAGAAATTGCTCGATTGATAAATTTCAAATACGACTTCCGTATCCCCTTCCACAGTAAATATACGGGAAGCCAGTACAGATTCGGTTATTCCCCCAACAGTCTTATTTACAGTCTTCATCCCATATCCCTGAGAACACGACCATTCTATCAAGACCTCTGTACCATAAGGAATGTTCACCACAGAAGACGTGCTGCCTGAAGGCAATTCACACAGTTTTTTCCCCGTAGCTTTATCCTTTAAACTGATAGTCCCTTTGTCCGTATTTCCTGAAGTCTTTCTTATAGAAACACTGTATTCTTTCGGTTTAAAAGTAGCTTCCACAGCCAAATTTTCTCTAACCTCCTGCTCCCTTCCTGAAAAAATAACCATTTGTCCGGCAGAAATAGAAGTCAAAGTCAACTTATCCAATAAATAATGGACATTTACAGGAGTTGCTGTAACCCTGACCTTATCCAAATAATCCGCCTTTCCGGGACTGCTGGTGTATGTATTCCAAACGGCAGCTCCATACTGCTGCCTTTCCAGGAGCAAAGTGCCGAAGGCGGGAGTTAAATTCGTATAAGTTATAGCAAACTCATCCGGAACAAACACAAATTTCACCGTCACATCCTGTTCTATCGACGGTAAGCCGACAGAACTATGACTCACCTGTTTCACTCCATCAACCCAAATCTCAGAACAATGGTAACCGGGTTTTGCCGCAGGTTCCAAAGTCAGCGAAGCCCCGTAATCCACCCGGTTGTCGGCTCCCAGCACCGGATTAGTGGTCACCCCGTTGTTAGAGCCACCCGGCTCGTCGATCTGGATTGTCACCAAAGGTTTCAAACTCGAGAATTGTGCGGAAAGGGTAATATTACCCACAACTGTCCACTGTTTTGTAGCATCCGGCAACACCTGCTGAGTTCCATCGCTAAGCTGTACTTTTAACGAATTGAGCACATATTCATACCCCACATTGGCCAACGGTTGCACAGTAATCACCGTACCGTAGGCAACCTCGACCTTCTTACCCCCACCGGGCATATTCGTTTCAGTCCCCGGAGTCACATTTAAATCCCCGTTGCTACAATTCCAGGACACCGTATATCGGGCAGGCTCGAAGACAACATCGATAACCAACCCTCCGACACGCATATCCGCAACCCGGTTTACAGCAGCGGTAATATCCCTGGGATTCGAAACTCCGTCTGCATCGTATATCTTAACCGATTTTATCCCATACCCCGGATTGTTGGCGATTGTTATACCGAAGGTCTTATCTGCACCATATTCCACCGATTTCTGATAATTTGCACTTCCGGCAGGCAATGTATAGGTTTCCGCATCTTTATTGTTCACCACAGTCAACTGCCCCATATTCGGATCGTTCACCCTCAACTTCACAGGATAAGACAGGGGTTTAAATTCAGCTCTGCAAAAAATACTTTCCGTCACCTGAATCCCATTGTCTTTTCCCACTTTGTCCCTGACAGAAACTTCCGGAGAGCCGACAGGTTCTTTCAATCGCATGAAAACAGCATCACAATAATATCCCGGAGTAGAAACCGTATCTAAGCGGATATATTCATTTTTATCTACGGTAATACTATTCTTCCCGGATAAGTCCGGAACTTTTTGCCCATTACTTTGGCGGGTAACCGTCAATGTGCCGAATAAAGCCTCTTCCACAGTCACCACAATAGGCGGGGTCAGAGTGATCTTGATTGTAATGTCGCTGTTCACCGCCGGTAGCGTGTACACACCGTCGGCATCTGCCGTAAGTTCTTCTCCTCCTTCCAGCTTCTGAACAACGACCATATCCGCCGTAATCCCGGCAATCTTACCATAATCGGGCTTAAATAAATACTTCTCGCCCGGTTCTACCTTTGCCGAATCATAAGTAACCCCGGCAATATCCTGAATAATCCCAATCTGAGGATCTTTAATGAAATTAATCTGATAAGTCCTATACTCATTGGCCCCGATGTCGATTTGATTATTCACCCGTTTATTCCCCCACAAATCCACAGCGGCCGGATCGGCAAACTCAGTGGCATCCGCCCCCATATCGATACAGGGAGAATTTTTCCCCAACCGGAAATCCGACTTTGTTGAATCCTGGAACAAAGGACTTTTTACTCCGTTAACCCCCTGAATATGACAATTCACAGGAGTTTTTCCACCCTCCAGTTGTTTTCCTTTATTTCCCCAAACGATCGTGTTTTTTATTGTCGCTCCCGATCCCAATTTCACGGCCGCCCCTTCCTCCTTCACCGTCTGTGCAGAAGCCACAGAAGCCCACAACACCAACACACAATAAACCACAACGAAATAACATCTCTTTATCATAGCTCTATATACTTTATTCACATTCCATAAATTAAAATAGGACGTACCCAATGCTGTTCATCTCCCGGCCTGCCAAGGCATACCCCCGAAGGTTTTCCGTTGTCAACACTGGAAATAAAATGAACTCCCCAAAAATCCTTATAGGTTTCGGAACAACTCCAATAAATCTCTTCTTCAAAATGATCTATATCCACTCCTTTACTTTCCAAAAAATCCAACGTTTTTTCCACCAGGCGATGTGTCGTAAAAAGGCAGGACAACTGAAACCCGGCAGGCATTAACCAACGCTTTTCCAGCACGGTGCCTGCCATATATCCCTGGCAATATATCGCCGCCTCGCTCACTGCGGCTAAAGCCATGGTTTCGGTGTAACAAGCCGTATCAAACACGGCAACATCAACTCCGCTACTCACAAAAAATTCTCCTCTGATTTTCTTTGCCTGCTTTAAAGCAACCACATAAGCACGAACAGCCTTCGCGTAACGGTCACTATTCACCCAAAACACCACCCCCACGGCATCCGTCCGTCCCTCTGACTCATATATTTCTCTACTTACAATCTTGTTGTCTTCACAAAAAATATAACCCACATCTATATCTTTGGTCAATTTTTCTGCAGCAATATTATTCCCGACCGTACAATTCAATAGCTCAACATCTCCGCCACAAACACCGAATCCATTTCCGGCAGCACGGTTCTCAGCCACCACACATCCAATCACTTTTGCCCCATTTTCCGCATAAATTCCTCCTCCGTTTTGAGAAAAACCATGCCGGGAAAACAGCACCAGCAAAGGCAATATGACTATATATATCAATTTCATATATTCATTCTATTAAAATGATGTAACAGGTAAAGCCACCCTTGTCGATGTCATTACGCCGGATTGGTTCTTTTTAGAAAACCCCAACACACCGGAGTCGCCGCCATACATGGACATACCAAACGTCCAAACATTGTTTGATCGTGTTCCCTCTTCCGATGAACTCAGGTATTCTATATCATAATCCGGCAAATACCACCCCTTTAATTTAGCTTCCGTATCGATAATCCAATAAGTTTCCACCACTTCTCTCCAGACATCGAATAAAACCCGTAATTGCCCCACGGCAGGCAAATACCAACTTTCTCCTTTATCCGCACGGAAAGTCCAGCAATACCGGGCTGCATCACAGTTGTCCGGATTAAAACTACTGCTATTCTTTATGGCTTCCGTATGAGCATAGCCCGACGTATCTGCAAGAGCACTCTCCATAGAAACAAAAGCAACTCCCGTAACACACTCATCTGCTTCACGGCTACCGGCTTTCGCCCATTCCGAAATCTCCCCTTCCAATGCCATTACCCATCCCCGGTTTCCGGCAGCCGCTTCCGGATCGGGATTCACCCAAAAAACGATCCCCCGGATTCCAGCCCTATTCCCATCGTTTATATTTTCTCTCGACAGGAAACTACCGTCCGTACAGTACGCATCCCCCACTTTGGGATAGTATTCCACCGCCATATTCTGTTTCACAATACAATTGCGCACTTCTCCCGATGACTTCACATATATCCCCCCTCCGTCCTTTCCGGCAACAAGTCCCCCCATAACGGTAAATCCGTCGAGAATCCCTGCCACCGTAACCACCCGGATTGAGTTCACCGCCTTTAATATCGTAGCTTCGGTTCCTCCCACCTTACGCTCCCCGTCTTCATCCCAACCGCCACTCAACACCACACCAGCGGGCACGGACAATTCTTCCCGTAAAGAGTACGTCCCCCATTTCACCCGCACCTCGGTCACCCCGGCAACCTCTAAAGCCGCTTTTACGTCCGCCATCGCATTCGTCCAGGAACTCCCTCCTTTATCCCCCTTGCCTCCCGGCACGACATAACGTACCGTCTGAGCCTCTACACTCAGCACCACAAGCAATCCGATTAAACCTAAGAGATATTTCATATCTTTAATATAAAAACATCGGACGGATATTGTTATCCGTTTTCTCTTTCAACGACACTCCGCTTGACATCTCCCCATTAGATCCTGTCACGAAATTAACCATCCACACATGATCGGCAAGAATACCGTCCGTACCGTCGTCACTACTCCAATACCAGCAATAATTTACCTGCTTATCGGAAAAAAAATCGATCTTAAAATCACTTTCTCCCTGATGCACCTGCTGTAAACACCTCAAAGTAGCCTCCACACTCGGCAACGCACAAAACAACCGTCTCAAATACATATAAACCGGCAAACACCATTTGACCGGATTTTCGGCCACCTGCTTAGATGCCTGATAGGTATAACAATAATATCCCGCCTTGTAAGCATTCTGATTGCTCAGGCTTTTTATAGCTTCATCATATAATTTTTGAGTGTTTCCATAACAAGCCGTATCCTTCAAATGAAAATGGGCTGGACGATCCGTTTCCCATCCCGCCGATATACTGAATTGTCCTGACAATCCCCAACTCCCCTGTGTTTCTTCTAAGGCCACAACGGCCCCTTTGGGATAAATAGCCTTCGGATCGCCGGAAACCCAATACACAATCCCTATCGCATCCTTCACGCTCCGTTTTTTATAAGTGACAGTATCTACGATCTCTCCATTGGCACAATAAATATCCCCCGGAACTACCTTGCTGGTGTCTTGTTTCAGTTCTTCATTACTGATCACCGTTGAATTCAGTAAAAGCCCATTTCCTCCGGCCACCCCAAATCCTTCTTTAGCCTGATTCCCATAAATCACCGAACCGATACAACTTCCGTTATCTTCAATATAAACACCCCCACCCTGTCCCTGGGGAAAGACAGCGTTCGGCATCATTAGAATTAGCAATAGATATATGATCGAATATTTCATCTGTTTTTGTATAAAAATTAAAATTTACGAACTGAAAAAGATTGTACTGTAGTAAATCTATATTTTTTTCCCAATTTGTCATATAACGACCAAATTTCCAAAACGGAGGCATTCGTAAACGATCCTAACCTCCATACCTCCGATTTTGTAACACATGAAGACGAAACGATATTAGCGGTCTTTGTATGTAAAAGAACACTTGTCTCTTTCCAGGACAAAACGGCATCGGTAGACGAACAACCGAAATAATTCTGCATAAATGTTCTGCTTCCGCCACATCCCACTTGTATCTTATCCCATAAAATCCCAAACGTATCATCCACCACACTCCACTCCGCCATGATATACATAACCTCTCCGATAGCCGGTAAATACCAGTCGCTACCCAAATCCCGGCAAGTCTTCGCCAGCGGATATTCAAAATCAGCCGAAGCCGCTAAAATTTTTGTGGTATTAATATCTCCGTCCACATCGGTCAAAGCAGATGCCGGCGATGAAACATAAGGCATAAAATCAGGAAAGGAGACGTTAACTTCTACAAGAGAAGTTCCGAAATAACCTGGCGGTTTGAGCCAAAAGCCGGAAACAGTTTTAATTCCTACCGCTCTCCCTCTTTCTCCTTTGGGGGCATCCCGCTGCGGATTTACCCAAAAAACAACTCCTTCCACATCGTCTTTCTGCTCATAAGTAAATAAAGAAACATCCATGCAATCGCCGTTTTTCATCAGTAAATCGCCTACCTTCGGAGCCTTTCCGGCAGCTTGGTTTCCCCAAATTATACAGTTTTTCACCACTCCGCCGCTTTTCACAAACACACCTCCACCATTTCCTCCTTCTGCACGCCCCCCCGTTACCGTAACCTGCTCCAATCCTCCCGCCACTTCAAAAATCCGGCAAGTAGAATCTCCCTGAAAAACAGACTGTCCTGCAACCACACCGCGGTTTTCTACCAAAGCATCCTGCACTTCATGCGGTGCTTTTTCCTTATATCCACCTTTTACCACAACTCCGGCAGGAACATAGATTTCCCCCTTTTCGTGAATCGATATTTTATAATTTCCCACGGCCACCCGCACCTCTGTCACTCCGGACTGTTCCAATGCCTTATGAACCGTCTGGAATGGCTGTGTCCGGCTTCCGGTCCAGGTATCCGAACCGTTAGACGATACATACAGCACCTTCTGCGCCGATAATGCCGTGGTCAAAAACAATAAACAAAATAAAAATAGCACACGCTTCATTGCCTTTTCCTCCTAATTTTACGATTAAACAGCCTTATCTGAAATACCACCTATTCTTACAGTCGTCTGCACGTCTCCATATCCGGTATGCAATTCCCACCTCATGGGAAGCCCCCCAATGCCTTTTATTTATATCATAAGAATAGTTCAATTCAAATGTGTTCTTCACCAACACCCCGATATGCACCGAAGGATTTTCCAGACTACGCAGGGAAGCTCCCACCCACACAACATCTGCATACCACAACATGGCATTTATATCGAGGCCTTTCCCGGTGTACCCGTTATTCCGGTACATCACCGACGGTATAAAAGAAAAATCACTGAAATAGATTTGCCAACCCGCCGTAGCATAAATATTGGTGTAACGGGTTTTCCCGTCTTCGTCATAAGGATCCTTCATATAGCGTGAAAGAGAGGCTCCGACATAGGGCCCCATAGAATACAACCATAATCCGGCTTCCACCAATGGAGTGACCTCATTCCTTTTTCCGGTCTGGAAAAGCGGGTCGTTCATATCGCCTACATACTGGTCGTCTAACCGCAACGACGATAAAGAGACTCCGGCACCGACTCCTGCCGACAGGGTAAGATAAGGATTCAAAGGCACATGGCAGGCATAGCTTAAAGCAAGATCCGTATAAGAAAATACGTTCACTTTATCGTAAGTGGCCTTAAAACCCACACCATGTTTAATCCGGCGGTAATTATGGCTAATTCCGCCCTTTCCTATTTTATACTTCCGGTCTGCGTAAGAATAGCGCAACACCTGGTCTTTTTCCTTTGCCAAATTCGTATTAAAGGTAAACAGCAAGGAACTCGGTGAGTTTTCAATCGCTGTCCACTGCCTGCTATACGACAAACGGGCATCCATATAATCGTTCACACCTCCCACAGCAGGATTCACCAAGAAGTTATTCAGAAAATACTGTCTGGAAAACAGTTCATTCTGAGCATTACCGACAAAACCACTCAACAACAAAATGAAACTAATGCACCACTTTTTCATTATAAAATCCTAAAAATAAATATTTCAAACCATACCTATCCGCACCTTCTTCCTCCTTACCGGATCAACAGCACCCAGCCCGAATGATCCCCGTCTTCCCACACCGTACCGTCTTTAAACAAAGCCGTCACTTTCCATTTATATAACCCGCCCTGCATAGGAGTTCCGTTAAAAGTTCCATCCCACCAATCGGCAGGCTGTCCGTCCGTTAATTTATCCGATGACCACACACAAGTTCCCCAATTATCATATACCCTGATCTTATATTCATACAACCCGATTCCTTTCGGCAGAAAACGGTTTACCCCTTCATCGGCCACAGCAGGAGCGAAAGCCGTAGGAATATAAAGTCCCTTGACTGCAGAAATAAACACCACATCCGACACACTGTCCCGGCAACCCGCTTTACTGCTGGCATACAGGGTCACCGTATAACTCCCATTATTGGGATAAAGATGTCTCGGCGATTTTTCTATACCTATTGCAGAGCCATCACCAAAATCCCAACGATATTTTAATGTATCGTCCGAACCGGGCAAATAAGAAAGATTCGTAAACTTTATTCCACCGTTTGCTTTCTCCGGCACATTCAATCCTTCCGGCAACCCGGTTACCGAATAATCGTTAGTCCATCCGAAATTTGCGTCCGGCACGGGATGAACTCTCACCATCCCTTCCCATGAGTCCGCACAGCCCTGACGGTTAGTTGCTTTCAGGGTCACCAGATAATCGCCTGCTTTTTCATAAGTATAAGCAACATTGCTTTCGTTGGTGATCATGCCATCTCCAAAATCCAATTCCACACGATCACTATGAGAAGAATTGTCTGTAAACTGCACGGGAACTCCCTCGCATATACTTTGCATGTCCAATGACAACACGGCTTTTACCTGAGGTGCCGACACAATCGTATCCCTTTTCTCTGCTATACAGCCGGAAAGCCTGTGCGTGGCTTTCAATATGATCTCAATATCTCCGAACTCCTGGTTTACAGACAGACGCACAGAATCCGACTGTATAGAAACCACCTCATTTCCCCGTTTCCACTCAAACGCGCTGGCTTCTTTTTCAGGACTGATATTGAGGCAACTCACCTGGAACGTTCCGTTTTCCGTACAGAACAGGTCTTTGCGAACTTTCAGATCGGCCTGAGGAGTAGGCAATACCTGCACCGGAATAATTGCTGAATCGCTACATCCGGCAGCCGTTGTCAGACGGAACGTCACGGGATATGTCCCGACTGCTTCAAAAATCTTTGTCACCTTTGGACGGTCAGAAAAAGCATTATCTTTAAAATCCCACATTATCCGGGCCTCTTCTCCCGTTGCATTTTTCCCTTCGAATTCCACCTCAAAAGGCTGGCAACCACTTAAAATTTCAGGTTTCACCACCAAAGGTTCCGGGCTTTTTTCAACAAGGATTGTCCGGGGCATCGTGGCCGACGGGCAACCGTCCGCCGTTGCCGTCAGTTTAACGGTTTGCGTCCCGGCTTCCGCAAAAGAAACAAGTACTTCTTTACCACTTTGGGTAGTACCGTTTGAAAATTCCCAACGGAAATCGCCAAAAGGCATATCGCCTTTTTGTACAAAAGCCATCTTCACTTCCCGCCCGGAACAATAAATTCCTTTCTCCACCTCAAAATCCAGACTGTCATTCCCGTGTACCCGGACAGACACACTATCTATATCTTCATTACAATTATCATATACTTTCAGTTTCACCTGATATAATCCCGGTTTTTCGAAAACATGAGTTACCTGAGGACGATTATCCGTAACAATATCTCCCGCATGTTCAAATACCCATTCACACCGATAACCCGCCGGGATAAAACCGAACGATTTATTTTCAAAACCTCTTTCCGCGCCATAGCATTCGTCCTGATAACTATCGTTCAATACAACCTTGGCTTTTACCGTTTGCGGATAGACAGACACGGCAACGGGTTGCGTCGTATCTTGCTCACAACCGTTCACCGCAGCCAGCACCACTGGAAAATATTTCACAGTGGTCGCATCGTTCGTGTAACGGTGCTTCCGAAGTCCCACATCCACTCCGGCATCCCATGCCTCATAAGCTCCATCACCCCACCACACAGTCACCTGGTCAGCCTGCCCCTGCACCTGTACATGCAACTCCTTCTCCAGATTATTACAATTTCCCGAAGCGGGCAAAACTTCAAATCCGGCCTTCAATTTTGAAATAATCTTCACGGGTAAAACCAAAGAATCCACTCCGGCACTATTTTCCAGCCTCAATTTAACCTGATAGACAGTATCTCTATAAACGCGGGCATAGTGCTGCATCTGCGGTTCCCAATCGGACGAAACCGAAGTTCCGTTTCCAAAATTCCATTGCACGGTTGCAAAATTTCGGGTAGAATGATTCTCTATTTCCACCGTTCCCACACAAGAATCTACTTTCAAGGTAAAATCGGCAAGCGGTTTTTCCACAGCGACAACGGTATGCGAAACCGTGTCCTGACATCCCTGCATGGTCGTTACCTCCAACAACACTTTTCGCGTGCCGGACACTCCGGTAAACGTATGAAAGCAAGAACTTCCCAATCTGGAACCATTGTCAAAATACCATTTACATTCCACATCCGACGGGACGGATTCGCTGACAAACTCCACCGGTTTCCCGATACTCACCTGCGGATCGGGCGTAAAACGGGCTGAAGGTTTACCATTAATAGTCACAGGCCATGTAAACCGACGTTCACACTGTCCGTATTTTCCGGTCAGAGCCACCTGAAACGTTCCGTCGTTCGCATAAACATGCTTCATTTCGCTCCCCTGTTTGAGCGGTGTATTATCTCCGAAATTCCACTCATAAACCGCAGAAACTCCCGGCTGGGTGGTCGCTTTAAAATGCACGGTATCCGACTGGCATAAAGGCACAGACAACACCTGTCCCTGAGGTAGAGGCGCATACCCTACGGCAACGGTAATATCTTTCACTGCCTGGGGGCAACCATATTTACCCGATGCCGTTACCTGAAATGCTGCATTTCCCCAATATTCTCCCGGATTATATTCCGCTCCGTTAAGGCTTCCCGCTGTTGTGAGCAGTTTCGTCCATTGCACGGCAGAAGCCCCTCCGATCTCGACTTGCCCGGAAAGGTCGATCAAATTTCCCTGACACACAGGCAACGCATCGTTTCTGAGCTGTATTTCGGGTCTGCTTTGCAAATAAATCTTTACCGTATCGTAAACAAAGCGACTATCACAAGGGGTTTCCGCCCATACCTTAGCCACCAGCTCAATCCCTCCGGCCACAGAATCCTGACGGGTTACCGTATAATCGAACACTGCCGTTCCCGCCGTCGTTCCCAAAAGTGTCGTCTCTCCTTTACGGAACCAATCCACATTCCGGATTCCCGACCTGCCATCCATAGTAACGGCCGTTATCCCCACGGCCACCGTCAATCCCGGAATCCGGCAAACAGTGTCTGCTTCCAACTCCACCGCCGGCATTCGGGATATGTTAAAATCTTTTCTTAATGAATCTTCCCCACAACCATAAGGAGCGTTCACAAATAAAGTGATTACCCCTTCTCCCGATCCGTTCAGATCCGGCACAAACTTGGGAGGAAAATCTGAAGTAAGCGATCCCCCCGAAGCTACCCAGCGAATACCTTTCGCTTCCGAAGCATATAACGGAGCGGTAATATCCAGCACAGGCTGCTCCGCTTCACACACCGGGCCTATCCTAAAATCGCCCGTAACCATATTTCTCAAACGGTAAAGGAACAAAGTGTCCTGCACCTGTTCTCTCCATTTCGTACAACCACCCTGATTTACAGAGAAAAACACCCGATCCTGTTCCCCGGCCTGCACCGAGGTCAGGTATTCCGTATCGGCTTTAAACGGCTGTCCGTTCAGCAAAAGAGAATCCCGGTACAATTCCGGAGAAACGGTCAGCCAGCTCCTGGAAATGTCCAATCGATCCTGCGTACGGCACAAAGTATCTTCCCGGTGACTTAAAACCAGAACAGGCTCAGGATGTACGATCACATCCACCTCATGCAACACGGGCAATACCCCGGAATAAACCTGTCCATTATAAGTTTTATAAGCCTTCGATATTTCTAATTTCAGCGTACGGTCCCCGTAAGAAAGCGGAGCCGTGTAATGCGACGAATCACTGTCGAACGTCCCCTGGGGAGCATCTCCTTCCAAGGTCCATCGCCCAAACGTATAACGGTCAAAATTCTTCAACCGATTGTAAATCGTATCCAAAGCCACCTCATCCCCCGCACACATCTCAAGAGGACGCTTAAAACTAAAATCAGCCGCCGTAAAATCAAGAAAAGTAAAATTCTGTCTGCTTTGGGGGCAACCGGGTAATCCGTCCACAAAAACAATCACGTCGGCATAACGATTATCCCCGTCAGCGGGAATCTGGTTATCAAAACGATAAATGGAATCCTCCACCAATGCCCCGTTATTGTAATCCATAACAGCCGCTATCGTCCGGTTTCCCGTATGCTCTGTTTTAAACCATTCTTCACTAATCTTATAAAGCTTCACTTCCCCATGATCGGCAATCAGCGTATCGCTCGACACGGTCAGCCGGGGAGCAGGGTTTACTCTCAAAATAATCGTATCCCCCACCTGAAATCCGGCAGCTTCTGCAAAAGTGCCTTCTACGTAAATTCTCACCGAATCGGAACTACCGGAGCCGGGATAGGGCGTATATTTCACATCGTTCCCCACAGTAGCGGATAAACTCCCCTGTTTAGAGGGATCGTCAGGATAACATATTTTCCAGGTCAATGATGATTCATCGACAAAACTACTGCTTACTTTCGCCCAAAGCGGATACTCTTCCGATGAACAGATCGTGTCTGCATACCCTTTCAACTCACCATGTGCCACAACCACTACCAACGTATCGTTCAGCTCTTGCCCGCACGGTGTTTTCCCATATAAAACAAACCGGATCTCGTCACTTCTTCGATCGTCCACACTGGTGGTATATTTCCCGCCATACAAACGGTCTGTCCCATTGGGAGAAAATGTTCCGGTTCCCTGCTCCAGTCTCCACCTCAAAGTATTCCCTAAAATATTTACCGTATCGATATACCCAGTCATCGTCTGGAAATCATAGTTTGCCCAGTCATAATGAAGAGTGTCTTTTTTCATGATCTTTAATTCAGACCGGAACAATGCAATATCCACCGTATCTTCCAGGCGGCATCCGGTGTGGAACGGCTGATCCACCGACTCATTTTCCAGCACATAAATCAACCTCAACGTATCGGAAGTAAAAGGGGTTAAAGGCAATTTCTCACAATTCTCTCCCCGGCAAAACAAAGTGGACTCCGATAATGTTGTATGATAAATCGATAAAACCGCTTTCGGCTCTCCGTCGAATTGGTTTACATACGAATTAAACCTCACATCCTGAATCGTATCGGGCAGACAAGCCATATAGGTAGGCTGCAATTCTAATTTAGGGGCTGTTTTAGGCTTGAAAAACAATTCTCCGCCTACATAGCACCCTACGGAATTAGACAACCTATACACCAAAGTATCGACATCAGAGCCATAAGTGAATTCAGGAAACAGCTCTTCGCTTTTGTTTACCGCATTCCATATCCATTCCGCCTTTTTAAATTGCTTTTTTGCCGGATCAAACAACTGCTCCACAGACAGCTTGTTTAATCCTTCACAATAACGGACACTATCCCGAAATAAGACATTGTCTGGAGCTGTGATTACATATACCGAATCTTTATATTCCTGATAGCAACCTCCCATATCCTTATTCGAGATAACCAGATCTTCCCAGGTTTTAGCCACCTTTTGATGATTTACCGACAATTTCTTCTGTTCGTCGGAAAAGTTCTCGAATTCAACTTTATCACCCGCTGCGAGGTATTCACCGTTCACATACGCCGGATTGCTCACTTTATAAGACAAACTGTAATTTTCAGGCAATGTCCCTCCCAGATAATAGTCATAATCAAACTTCAGGCATAGCGAATCATTACCCGGCAAAGAATCCCTCAACAACTTCACGTCCGGACGGGTACGGGTATAAAATTTTACGGCAACCTCATTTCCCCAACCACAATAATTGTGTGCCCGGGTACGGATAAAATTCCATGTATTCCCGACAGTATCAAATTTATAAACCGGGTTTGCATAATTCAGCACAGTATCCCGATGACCATTGCTTTTTTCAAAATAGAAAAAGACCGAATCGGCGGCATAGTTATTCGTAGTCCAGACATCCGTTTGTAGAGCATATCGGAAAGTATCGCATCTTTGATAAAAAGCTCCCGCCGTATTGTACTCAAAAAAATAATCCAGAAACAACTTATCTTCTATTTTGCTTTTATCCGACACGGGAACATCCCCCACAAAAACATTAAAATCCTGAGTGATAGGATCACACACCTCGTTCGAACGCTTGATATTCACAGCATAATCCCCCGTATCACTCACCGTCAGGATAATTTCTGTCGAATCACACCCGGCATTTTCAATATTTCCCGTTAATACGGCTCCATTCTTATAAATCTTCTTGGCTATCGTATAGGCAGCCTCCTCCTCCCCATCCGGTGTAACTTTTTTCACCGTAAACTCATAAGTGGGAGGAGCATCATAGCTCATCCGCATATTCCGGTCGACAAACGTAACCTTACCCGCTACGCCGCCTGTACATACCGAATCCTGACGACACACCAACTGATCCTTTCCTTGCTCGAAAACCTGAAAATAACGTTTGTCCGGAAGGTTTTTCAGTGAATCTGTCCACAGCGAATCAATAAACAACAGCCTGGAATCGTCCTTCGGATCGAACCCGCACCGATTGTAAGCCTCTATCTTCATTTTATAAAAACCGGCTTTCTTGAACTTTATCGTCCGGGTGGTGTCTACATAACGCGCATCCTCTGTCACGATCTCCCACGAAGTAGCATCGTCAGGCAATTCATCGGTATAGAAATATTGGATGTCGAAAAACAATTTATTATTCACGGTGGTATACTGTGGAGTCACCTGCGGATTGGAAATAAAGCGATATTGATACTGTGCCAGAATAGCCGTATCCAGCCATAACACTCCGGCTTCATTTGAAGTACATATCTTAAAATTATCAGGTGCTTCGTCTTCTTTCAACGAATCTGCAAAATGATATATATCCCTGAGATTCGGAGTCTTAAATGCATAAAACATCTCCCATTTGGCAGGGGTTGTATTTAAAATCACCCCATTTTGCTCCCACAGCAAATTAATCCCCACTCTCGCCCCATACGTTCCGGTGGGCTTCAAAGCCACAATCCAGGCTGAATCTGCCCGATCGTCGATCCAGGTGTTCAGGAAAAGTGCTTCCCCGGACGGTTCGAATTTTTCAATGTCGCTATTGACAACAATCTCATATTTCGTTCCGGGAGGGTTATCGTGGCTATTCACGATCAGTTTCACCGAGTCTCCCCCCCATTCCATACACCGCCACGGTTTTGCCGGGGACAACTGGAAAGAAACTTCCAAATTCCGGTTCATGATCTTCTTGTGGAACACCGTATCGGGGACTCCCGTAACGTCCAAGCCTTTATACAACATCAGTTTCAAATCGAAAATACCCGGTTTGGTATAAAGGTAAGTGGCCGTATTTTCCCTATCCGTCAAATACCCGCCGGACATGATTCCGTCTTCCCATTCAACCTTGAAACTTTGGTAAATCGAACCCGAAAACTCCGGAAAAATAAATGTAGCGTTATAATTAGGATGATATACCTCATCATACGAAGGATTCACATACCAGGAGGTATCATTTTTCCATATTATCGTTATATCCTCCTGTGCCCAGGAATACATAGGTATAACCAATAACATGCCTAATATTTTTAAAAACTTACACATACTCACACATTTACCCCAGGAATTGTTCTCCGGGACATAAGATTTTACAAAAATAGACGTTTTTTTGAGATAATATGATATAATTCAACAATATTTCACGTTAAAATATCAAGAAACGAGCTATTTTTATCCTTCTTGCATTAAAATAATTATATTTATGCCGTATATTTGTGACTGATAATTTAAAACAATTAAACACTATGTTACCTAAGTTTCTCATTGCAGATAATTCTCAGGACTCAGCAGATTTAGTCTATGTAGTACATACTGAAAAACCCCGCTGCATCATACAGTGCGACCTGGACGGCTTTTACAGCAACCAGAGAATATACTGGATCGACGAAGAACCGATTTCTCAGGACGACATCGACACACTGATGGAAGAAGCCGAAAATTTCTACGAAACAGAACTCGACAATCAGGAAGAATTATACGACGAGGAAGAATAATTGCCTCTAAACAGGAGATTAAAAACGGGAAGTGTACATCTTCCCGGTTTTTTTAATATCCTAATATGAATTTAAATATAAGGACATGTATACAAAAGATGATTTAAATAGCTTTAAACGGAGAGGTATTAAAACAGAACAAATCGAACGGCAACTGGACAACTTTAAAAAGGGGTTCAGCCACGTAAATCTGGCGGCTCCGGCTACGATAGGGAACGGCATCATCCGAATCGATCCGGAAAATGAGAAACAGCTGACCGACGCATACGAAGCCATATCGCCCAAAGCCGAAATATTGAAAATGGTTCCGGCTTCCGGGTCTGCTACCCGCATGTTTAAAGACCTTTTTTCTTTCATTGAAAATTATTCCGGTAGCGAGGAAGAATTTCTCGAATTCGTACAGCACAAAGATTCCGGCACCATATACGATTTCTTTTCCAAAATCGACCAGCTCCCGTTCTACAACCGTTTGAGCGCAGTGATGTGGAACGCCGGAAAAGACATCCAGAAACAGATCGAAAAGCGAAATTATATCGACATACTGAAATATATTCTCACGGATAAAGGACTGAACTATGGCGACACTCCCAAAGGACTGATCGATTTCCATATTTACCGTGATTTTGTCCGTACGGCTTTCGACGAACATATTGTAGAAGGAGCCTTGTATGCTTCAAACGGCAAAACGGCAAAACTACATTTCACCGTTTCGGAACAATACATGAACCTTTTCAAAGACCGATTGAAAAAGATCACCAAAGTCTTCGAAAAAATGTTCAACATCAAATATGAAGTCACCTTCTCCATTCAAAAACCATCCACCGACACGGTAAGCGTCACTGCAGACGGAGAATTGCTAAAAGATGAAGACGGTAAAATCGTTTTCCGCCCCGGAGGACATGGCGCATTGATTCACAACCTGAACGAGCTGAAAGCGGATATTATTTTCATTAAAAACATCGACAACGTAATTCCGGACCGTGCCAAAGGCGATACGGTAAAATATAAAAAACTGCTGGCAGGTACATTGCTGGAATTACAAAAGAAAATATTCGGCTATCTGGAAGTGCTCGACAAAAAACCGACTGCCGAACAACTGGACGAAATAACCGACTTTATCAATAACCAAATCGGTTATAAAGAAGCGGAAGGAAAAACATTTAAAGACCAGAAAGCAAAGATCAAATATCTGCACAACCTATTAAACCGCCCAATCCGGGTGTGTGGAATGGTGAAAAACGAAGGAGAACCGGGAGGCGGCCCGTTCTGGGTGAAAAATGCCGACGGCAGTTCACGCCTGATGATCGTAGAAGCTGCACAGATCAACCTGAAAGATAAAGAACAGAAAAAAATATTCGAGCAGTCCACCCATTTCAATCCGGTCGATCTGGTTTGCGGAATCATGAACTATAAAGGCAAAAAATTCGACCTCGAACAATTCATTGCTGCCGACCAGGGATTTATCACCAATAAATCCTATAAAGGAAAGGACATCAAAGTGCAGGAACTCCCCGGACTTTGGAACGGAGCTATGGCAAACTGGACTACCCTGTTTGTCGAAGTGCCGCTCACCACTTTCACTCCGGTGAAAACGGTATTCGACCTGTTCCGTTTCGAACACAGGAACGTACTGAAAAAATGATCGGACTAAAGATGTTCTACCATACAAAATAACGGAGCAGGAAAGCTCCGTTATTTTATCCTTTCTGCCCAATTTCCCACTACACACATTACAACGTCTATATGAAAGAAAAAAAGAATTATCTATTGCTGGTATTAAAAGGTTGCGCCATGGGGGCTGCTGATGTCGTTCCGGGAGTTTCCGGCGGAACAATTGCTTTTATCACGGGAATTTATGAAGAATTGATCAATTCCATTAAAAGCATAGATTTGCAAGCACTGAAATTACTACTCACTTTTAAACTGGCTGATTTCTGGAAAAAAATAAACGGAACGTTCCTGCTTTCCGTTGTCGGCGGGATTGCGATTTCAATTTTTTCACTGGCAAAATTAATGACCTGGCTTTTGGTGCATCATCCCATCTACATTTGGTCGTTTTTCTTCGGATTAATTATCATATCCTCGGTTTTAGTAGCCAAAGAAATCAAAAAATGGGACATTTTCACGATCATTTCGCTACTGGCTGGTGCAGCCGGAGCCTATACGATCACAGTCATGTCGCCTGCTTCCACTCCCGACACCTGGTGGTTTATCGTACTGTCCGGGGCGATTGCAATTTGCGCCATGATCCTACCCGGTATATCGGGAGCTTTTATCCTGCTGCTTTTAGGAAAATACACCTACATCCTGACGGCTGTCAGCAACTTTGACATCGGCACAATATTATTATTTGTCATCGGGGCTGTGGCGGGAATCATCAGTTTTTCCCATCTGTTATCCTGGCTGCTAAAAAACTACCACACGCTGACCGTCGCCCTGCTTACCGGTTTCATGGTAGGCTCATTAAATAAAGTTTGGCCGTGGAAACAGACCCTCGAAACCTACGTCGACAGGCACGGGGTGGAACAAGTGTTGGTAGAAACCAACGTTACCCCGGGAAAATTTGCAACCCTCACCGGATCCGATCCGCTGTTGTGGCAGGCCATCGTCATGTGTATCGCCGGAATCCTGCTGATCTGGGGCATTGAATATATTGGAAAAAAATTAAGCATAGAAAACGACAAATAAATGGAACAGCATGCAACTTACGGACTGATAGGATTTCCCTTAGGTCACTCCTGCTCTCCAAAATACTTTACGGAAAAATTCAGGAAGGAAGGTAGAAATGCAGAATACCTCCCCTTTGAGATCGAGGATATTTCGGAATTGAAAAATATTCTGGCACGTTACCCCGACCTGAAAGGCTTTAATATTACCATTCCCCACAAACAAAACATCATTCCCCTGCTCGATCGGCTCAGCGAAGAAGCGAAACAGGTGGGTGCAGTCAATTGCGTGAAGGTGGAACACCTAAACGGACAAATACACCTCACCGGATACAACACCGATGTCTACGGGTTCAAAAATTCATTACTGGAATTTATCCCTAAAAACCTAACAAACGCCTTGGTATTAGGCAACGGGGGAGCAGCCAAAGCCGTACGCTATGCCCTTCACGCTCTGGATATGCGTGTACTCACGGTTTCGCGGACACCGAAGGCTGAAACCGAGATCGGTTATTCGGAAGTGCCTGCCCTGCTTGGCGATTTCAAGCTGATTGTCAATACAACCCCGCTGGGGACCTGGCCTAAAACAGAAAATTGCCCGGATTTACCTTACGAACAATTAAGTCCGGAACACTATCTTTTCGATTTGGTATACAATCCGGAAACAACCGAATTTATGAAACGCGGAGCTGCTGCCGGAGCACACACCCGCAACGGCTTCGGGATGTGGAAAGGACAGGCGGAAAAGAGCTGGGATATATGGGAAGGGAAACATTGAAAGTTTCGAAATACTTCCATATAAATTTCTTCCTAAAGCATAGAGTGTGACGGTTTATTTACCAGTCACACTTTTTTTATATTTACAAACAAGCGAAAATAAAAAAATCTTTTCTGAAAAGGAATGTTCCTGCCAATCCGTTCTTTTTCACTTTATACTTCTTGCCCTTACATTTTTCTTTCTTCTACATTTTATCTCCCCTCTTTCATTCCTCTCCCTCAAAACAGACACAAACCATTTTTCACTTTTTCCACAATACTATCATATCCACAAAAAGAAGCACGAAAATTCCGATTTTCCCGGAACACACGTTCCCTATAACCGTCAATTCTTTCTTGACGGACTTTTGTCTTTTATCTTTATTATATTATCTTTACCACCTTTAAGTGAGATAATTACTAACGGTGCCCGAATCGGTGCGGTCAGATGAAAATTGTGCGTAAACACTTGAATATTAATTCGAAAACGTTATAACACTTAAAACTGTTATAACTGTTATAACTAAAAATATGTAACATGAAAGGACTGAAAATTGTTGTTCTTGCGAAGCAGGTTCCCGACACAAGAAACGTGGGAAAAGATGCAATGAAGGCAGACGGAACTGTAAACAGAGCAGCCTTACCTGCTATTTTTAACCCTGAGGATTTAAATGCCCTCGAACAGGCATTAAGACTGAAAGATAAGATTGAAGGTACAACCGTACATATCCTTACCATGGGACCGGGACGTGCTGCGGAAATCATCCGGGAAGCGATGTTCCGGGGAGCCGATGGAGGTTACCTGCTGTCAGACAGGGCATTTGCCGGATCCGACACATTAGCCACTTCTTATGCGCTGGCCTGTGCATTACGGAACCTGAAAACCGACCTGCTGATCTGCGGACGTCAGGCTATCGACGGAGACACTGCTCAGGTAGGCCCGCAGGTGGCTGAAAAGTTAGGCTTGCCGCAAGTGACCTATGCAGAAGACATTCTGGAATGTACCGCAGAAAAACTGGTTATCAAACGCCGTTTGGAAAGAGGAATCGAAGTCGTAGAATGTCCGTGGCCTTGTGTTGTTACAGTAAATGGCTCGGCAGCTCCCTGCCGCCCGCGTAACGCCCGGAATGTCATGAAATATAAATATGCAAGGGCTGCTCAGGAAATGCAGGATGCCGATGAAGACTATATCAGCCTGCTGAACGAACGTCCTTACCTGAAGATCACGGAATGGAGTGTAAACGACATCAAGTGCGAGCCCCAGGAATTAGGACTGAGCGGTTCTCCTACCAAAGTGAAAACCATTGAAAACGTAGTATTCCAGGCTAAAGAAGCAAAAGTATTGGAACCATCCGACGAAGCTATCGACAGCATGATGAAAGAATTGATCACCAACCACACCATCGGATAATTACGTCGATCTTGTTTAAACGATTAAAATAACATTATGAATAGCGTATTTGTATATTGCGAAATAGAAGAGGGAATGGTTGCCGACGTTAGTTTGGAATTGCTGACCAAAGGCCGTACCCTCGCCAACGAACTGGGCGTAAAGCTGGAAGCCGTAGCCTTAGGCTCTGATTTAAAAGATGTAGACAAACAAGTATTTCCTTTCGGAGTGGACGTATTATGGATCGGCGACGACAAACGCCTGTATCCCTACACCACCCTGCCTCATACTTCAATCCTTGTAAACTTGTTCAAAGAAGAAAAACCACAGATCGCCTTCATGGGAGCTTCCAGCATCGGACGTGACCTCGGCCCGAGAGTTTCTTCTGCACTTCACAGTGGTCTCACCGCCGATTGTACCAGCCTGGAAATCGGTGACTACGAAGACAAAAAGAACAACAAAATATATAACAACCTGTTGTATCAAATCCGTCCGGCTTTCGGCGGTAACATCGTTGCCACCATTGTAAATCCGGATTGCCGTCCTCAAATGGCTACGGTACGCGAAGGTGTGATGAAAAAAGAAGTTTTCGATCCGCACCACACCGGAGAGATCAAAAAGATCGACGTCAATAAATATGTAAACACCACCGATTTCGTTGTGAAAGTTATCGAACGCCACATGGAGAAATCGAAAGTAAACCTCAAAGCGGCTCCGATCATCGTTGCCGGAGGCTACGGAGTGGGATCCAAAGAAAATTTCGCCCTGTTACAGGAACTGGCAAACGTACTCGGAGGTGAAGTTGGCGCTTCACGTGCCGCCGTAGATGCAGGTTTCTGCGAACACGAACGCCAGATCGGACAAACCGGAACCACCGTACGCCCGAAACTGTACATCGCTTGCGGTATTTCAGGTCAGATTCAGCACACGGCAGGTATGGAAGAATCGGCAATGGTGATCGCTATCAACACCGACTCCAACGCACCAATCAATAAATTTGCCGACTATGTCATTACGGGTGATTTAAACGTTATCATTCCGAAAATGATCAAATATTACAAGAAGAACAGTAAATAAAAATTCACAGTATGGCTAATTTTTATACAGACAACGAAGATATAAAATTTCATCTCGGACATCCGCTGATGAAAAAGATTGTAACGCTGAAAGAGCGCAACTTCGCAGAAGCACAGGAATATGACAACGCTCCCAAAGACTATGAAGATGCTTTCGACAACTACGATAAAGTGTTGGAAATTGTCGGAGAAATTTGTGGCGATGTCGTAGCTGTCAATGCAGAATCGGTAGACGCCGAAGGCCCTCAGGTGGTAGACGGACACGTAAAATATGCAAGTGGCACACAGCAGAACATCGATGTAATCAATCAGGCAGGCCTGAACGGTATTTCTTTACCGAGAAAATACAACGGTCTGAACTTCCCGATTGTTCCTTTCATTATGGCTGCCGAAATCGTTGCCCGTGCCGACGCAGGATTGCAGAACATCTGGGGATTGCAGGATTGCGCTGAAACAATCAACGAATTTGCAGACGAAGCCCAGAAAGCAAAATATCTGCCCCGCGTATGTGAAGGCGAAACCTGTGCTATGGACTTAACCGAGCCGGATGCCGGTTCCGATTTGCAGGCCGTGCAGTTGAAAGCCACGCTGGCCGACGACGGGAAATGGTATCTGAACGGTGTAAAACGTTTCATCACCAATGGTGACGGACATATTTCACTGGTACTGGCACGCTCGGAAGAGGGCACGAACGACGGACGTGGTTTGTCTATGTTCATCTATGACCGGAACAGCAACGCCGTAACGGTACGCCGTATCGAAAACAAATTAGGTATTAAGGGCTCTCCCACCTGTGAACTGGTTTTCAAAAACGCTCCGGCAGAACTTGTAGGAGAACGGAAAATGGGACTGATCAAATACGTTATGGCATTGATGAACGCTGCCCGTCTGGGTATCGGGGCTCAATCGGTGGGTATTGCAGAAGCCGCTTACCGGGAAGGTCTGAAATATGCACAGGAACGGAAACAATTCGGTAAAGCGATCATCGAATTCCCCGCCATCTACGAAATGCTCTCCAACATGGAAGCCAAACTGCACGGAATCCGTTCTGTTCTTTATGAAACAGCCCGCTTCGTGGATGTTTACAAAACCTATTACCACATATCGAAAGAACGTACGCTGGACAAAGAGGAACGCAACGAAATGAAAGAATACCAGAAATTGGCCGACATTTTCACTCCGTTACAGAAACTATTCGCCAGCGAATATGCCAATGAAATCACCTACGATTCTCTGCAAATCCACGGCGGTTCGGGTTTCATGAAAGACTATCCAATCCAACGTTATGTAAGGGATGCACGTATCACGAACATCTACGAAGGAACTTCCCAGTTACAGGTAGTGGCAGCCATCCGCGGAGTAACCACCGGACAATATGCAAAACAAATCCGCGAAGTATATGAAAAAGCGGAAATTGCTCCGGAACACGAATACCTGCGCGATACATTGAAAACCATGACCGATGCTCTGGAAGAGACCACGAAGAAAGTGAACGAAGCAGGAAATCCTGAATACACCGACTTCCACGCCCGCAGATTGGTTGAAATTGCAGGCTACACCATTATCGGTTATCTGTTATTGCAGGATGCTCAAAAAGCTGAACGTTTTGTGAAATCGGCACAGATTTTCATTAAATACGGACAGGCAAAAGTGCAGGCACACGCCTCTTTCATCAACAGCTTCAATCCGGACGATTTGGGTAAATACAAAAAATAAGAATAACCTTATCATTATAAACCGGGATGTCAGTATAAAACTGACATCCCGGTTTCAATTTATATCCTGACACATGGCATAAAACGATCCCTTTTAGTTCCAATGATTATAGTTTATAGAATCAAATCATCCTATGTTATTGACTATTTATCAAGAACATAGCATATAAAATCATAAGATATTCAAAATTTAATCAGTTGAGGAAAAAACAATGTGATCTTATGTGATACGCCTTTAGAAAATAAAACAACAATGAATATTTTTATCGATAATCTTAATTAGAAATCTATGAAATTCATTCTCTATATATCCCTGTTTTTTCTATTCATTTCTTGTGAAAACAAACCGGAGTATCCAGTTAAACTAATCAAAATGAAACCACTGGCCTCTTATCCGGCCATCCAGCTAAAATCTGAACAAATATCTCTATCGGACGCTCCTCTGAATCCAGCTAAAATTTCGGTACAAGATACCCTTTTGACTATTTTTGAAGAACAAGTTGATAACAGCGAAACTTTCTTGAAATTTTATTCTTTAAAATCAGGAAAACTAATTCATAGTTATGGTCAAGTGGGTCGTGGGCCGGGAGAATACTTAACGCCAACGGTACATTGGGAGTCCCCGGAAAAGATTTTAATTACAGAAAAAATGAAATACACCGTATTCTCCCTCGATAGCTTATTTCATAATCCTTCTTATATGCCTTTAAAAAAGAATGTAAGAGTCGGATTATCTGCTGCCAACGATGTATATAGACTAAACGATTCTATTTTTTTGGAAAACTCCACGATGTCCGATTATCAGTTTTCATTATTCAACACGAAATCAAACCAATATCTGATAAACTACAAGAATTATCCAAATCTTATTCAAGATGGCCGAATGACTGATTTTATTGCAAATTCAAATATTTACCATGCTTCACTCTCTTTAAAAAGGGACAATAAAGACTCCATTGTCATCGCTTATGAACTATTTCCAATGATCGATTTAGTTTCTTTGGACAACTTCGGTTCAACACGTGTCCTGTTTCCATTTGACAAACAAGTAAACATTGTCACGGTCATGGATAACTTAAATGCTATGGTGAAAAATCGAAAATCGTATTATACCCAATCATATTGTACAGATAAATACATCTATTTAATGTATGATTGTAAGAAACCTCAATCCAAAGAATATGCAAGTCCTGAAATTCACTTGTTTGATTGGAATGGAAATTTTATAAAACGGTATCAAGCAGATCAATACATCAGCAATTTCTGTGTAGACGAAGAGTCAAATATAATTTATGGAATAGGTGCCGATACAGACTATAATCCGATACTATTAAAGTTTTCGAAATAGCGACATACGAATAAACAAAGTCTAAAGACTTCATCAAGAAAAATACAACCTATCATTTGTTTCAACTTGAATAATCCGGAGAATATAAATAATAAAACTCTTATCAATGAAACAAACAAAAGGGACTTCGCAATGGAAAGTCCCTTTTATTCATTTACAAATCATTTCGGTTTTCAGTCTTTATTGTCGCAAAAAGATACCAACGGACAATCGGATTTCTTCAATATATCGATACATTTTTGCACGTCCGTCGGACGGATCACCACGTTCGCCGTAGCTCCCTCCGAAAAAGCATACATATACTCGATGAAAATCGCTTCCCGGGCCAAAATATCCAGCACAGAGGCCAGCGTTCCGGGCCGATTCGGACAACTAAAACACACCACCTCCGTTAGCTGCACGGCAAAATGAGCCTCGCTCAAAGATTCCTTCGCTTTTTCCACATCCGACACAATCATCCGCAAAATCCCGAAATCGGCAGTCTCCGCCAGGCTGAAAGCATGCATATTAACACCCTGTTGCCCCAGGATACGGGCAACCTCATTGATTCGTCCGGTTTTATTTTCCAAAAAAACAGAAAGTTGCTTGATCGTCATAACATTATATTTTCTGGTTTAACTATTTCAAGACACGCTTATCGAACACGTGCCTGCTCTTACCTTCGCATCGTTCAATGCTGTTGGGTTCCATCAAACGGACTTCCACACCAAGTCCCAGCACACTGTGCAGGCGGTCGGCAATCCGTTTTTTCAGTGCCATCATTCCGGTGATCTCATCCGAATAATACCCTTCTCTCACCTCTACCTGAACTTCAAGCGTATCCATATTATTCACCCGGTCTACAATCAAACGGTAATGAGGTTCGAATTCAGGCAATTCAAGCACAACGCTTTCTACCTGCGAAGGGAATATATTTACCCCCCGGATAATCAGCATATCGTCACTACGCCCCAAAACCCGGCTCATTCTGACATTGGTACGCCCGCAGTCACAAGGCTCATAATTCAGGGAACAAAGGTCTTTCGTCCGGTAACGCAACAAAGGCATTCCCTCTTTGGTCAAAGTGGTAAGCACAAGTTCCCCCTGAGTGCCTTCGGGCAGCGACTCAAGCGTGTCCGGTGAAATGATTTCCGGGTAAAAATGGTCTTCCGCAATATGCGATCCCGATTTGCAGCAACACTCATGTGCCACTCCCGGCCCTATAATCTCGCTAAGGCCATACATATTGTAAGCATCCACCTGAAGTTTCGCTTCGATTTCCCGCCTCATATTTTCTGTCCACGGCTCCGCCCCCAGAATACAAACACGCAACTTTATCTCCTCCCTCGGAATACCAGATTTCTCCAATTGTTCCGCCAGGTAAAGGGCAAAAGAAGGAGTGGCCGCCATAGCCGTACTCCCGCAATCACGCATTAATTGAATGTGCTTCGCCGTATTCCCGGTAGACACCGGAATCACGGTAGCTCCCAAATGTTCCACACCGTAGTGCAAACCCAGACCTCCGGTGAACAATCCGTAACCATAAGCCACGGTGAATATATCGTCGCGTGTCGTGCCGTATGCCATAAGGCTGCGGGCAATCACCTCCGACCAAATCGATAAATCGCGGTGAGTGTACCCCACCACAGTCGGCTTCCCGGTGGTACCGGACGAGGCATGCAGGCGCACAATCTCCGATTTAGGAGTGGCGAGAAGCCCGAACGGGTAATTGTCCCGCAAATCCTGCTTCGTTGTGAAAGGCAGTTTAACAATATCGTCTATCGAACGAATATCGTCCGGCGTTAGTCCGATCTGCTGCATTTTATTGCGGTAGAACGGAGTGTTATGATATAAACGGTGTACCAGTTTTTTCAACCGTTCCCCCTGCAACAACCGCATCTGTTCACGGCTCATGCACTCTTTAGTCTGATTCCAAATCATGTTTTTAATATTCTTTACTGCCTTCCCCCCCTGCTCCCGGCAACAAATTAAATAATCAATTTATCTTTTAATGGGCAATCTGCCTTAATGATCTGCGTGAAACGCCTTCAAGCGTTGTTCCAGCACATCGAACAACTCTTCCCTCATCCGGGACGTACAAGCCCGGATGCCCTGTTGCTGGCTTCCGGTGGTAGTCAGCGTGATCGAACTGATTCCATAATAAAGCAATTCACGCATCAACTCGCCGGAACTCAATCCGGGATAACCGATCGTAAAGAAAAAACCGTCACCGATCTCCTCCTCCACATCCCGATCATACACCACCAGGAAACCGTTCTCACAGAAAAGCCGTTTCATCCGTTCCGCACGGCGGCCATACTCCATCGTTTCCTTCACGAAATCGATCTTTCCATCGCTTGCCGCCTTATACATAGCCGCCAAACCGAACTGCACCGAATGGCTGGCACCCGACGTAATCATATACATAATAGCATTGATAAAAGTGGGTCCGAATATCCCTGCTCCGTTATAACGTTCTGCCAACGCAGGATAACGACGGTGGAACAATCGGTCGGAAATACACACCACAGCCATCCGCTGACCTGCATAACTGAAAATTTTAGAGGCGGAAAGCATCAATATATAATTATCGGTATATCGGGCCACAGTCGCCTGGAACGGAGGCTCGAAAGGACGACTGAGGTCCTTACGGAAATCCATAGCAAAATAAGCCAGATCTTCCAGAATGATCGTATCATACCGGGTGGCCAGTTCCCCTATAATTTTCAATTCCTGCTCTTCCAGGCAAATCCATGCCGGATTGTTGGGATTGGAATAAATAATAGCGGCAATATTGCCCTCCTTCAAATAACTTTCGAGCTTCTCACGCAAAGCCTCACCCCGATAATTATAAATATCGAATTGCAGGTGCTTCACCCCCAATACACATAACTGCGATTTTTGAATCGGAAAACCGGGATCGATAAAAAGCACCGTATCCTTACCGGGTGAACATTGGCTGGTAATGATAAACGAGCCGAACGAGCCGGCCACCGACCCAGTCACCGGAACACAGGATTCCGGCGAAATATCCACATCCAGAAACGCTTTCACGAAACGCGAAGTTTCCTGTTTAAGTTCGGGCACGCCTTCGGCTGCCGGATAAATAGCGGCAATACCCGTATCCAGTGCCGCTTTTTCAGCCTCGATTCCTATCCGGCAAGGCTCCAGCCCCGGCACTCCCTGATCCATCCTGATAAAGGGAATCCCGGTGCGTTTTTCCAAAGCAGAGGCAAGCAACACGACCTGCCCGATCGTCGCCTGTGCCAGATCGGTAATCTTCAGTTCATCGACAATCGACTCCACCAGCTCCCGGCTAAATATACTATGTTGCATGCAGCTCACTTATTTGAATTCATAATTTGTTCTGCCGCTTCCTTCCCACAGGTAAGCGCCTTAATATTCATCTCCACGACAGCCTCTCCCTTGTGTTTAAAAACACGGCGGATAGCTTCCGCAATCTGGTCGAAACAAAGGCCGAGGATCGGAGTCGCCGCCCCCAGCAAAATCATATTGGCAGCCCGGGGAATACGGTTTTCTTTAGCCAATGCGTCCACATCCAGTAAAATCACATGAGGCAAAGCCTTCAAATCGGCAATCACCTTTTCCACTTCAGGATAGTTCGGGATATTGACAAACGGGGCACTATTCGCCACCACCCATCCCTGCGCAGACAGGAAAGGAATATAACGCAAAGCCTCCATCGGCTCGAGCGACAAAATAACATCCGCACCTCCGCGCGGAATCAGATCAGACTGTATCGGAGCCGAAGCGATACGCAAGTTCGACTGCACATCCCCTCCCCGCTGGCTCATGCCGTGTACTTCAGCCTGTTTTATATGCAATCCCTCTTTAAGGGCGGCTTCACCGATAATAGCCGCAATGGAAAGGATTCCCTGGCCTCCCACGCCCGAGAGAATAATATCTAATTTCATATTCTTATATTTCAAAAATTCGTAATCAGGTTCATTTATTCCGGGAAAGTCCGGCCCACAAGCATCCGTCCACCCCGAAAAAGATCAACGTTTTGCCGATTGGTGGCGTTTCAAGGTCTGGATACATTCCCGCCGGGGAATAATCACAGATACCCCTTTATATTGAATCTCCTGACGGATTACGTGGGTAATCTGTTCCATATTCTTAGGCAAAGGCTCCACCACATGAATGTGCTCCGGCTCCACCCCGACACCCCGGCAAATAGCCTCCAGCCGATTCGTCCCGGCAGAATCCTGGCCTCCGGTCATAGCAGTGGTCAGGTTATCCGAAATCACAACCGTAATATTCGCCTTCGAATTAACGGCATCCAGTAACCCGGTAATCCCGGAATGGGTAAAAGTAGAATCACCGATCACGGCAACCGCAGGCCATAACCCGGCATCCGCAGCCCCTTTTGCCATCGTAATCGAAGCCCCCATATCCACACAAGTATTGATCGCCCGGAACGGAGGTAAAGCTCCAAGGGTGTAACACCCGATGTCGCTAAACACTTTTGAGTCCGGAAATTCCCGCACCACAACATTCAATGCATCATACATATCGCGGTGTCCGCAACCCGTACACAAAGCAGGAGGACGGGGCACAACATTTTCCGAAGTCATAAATCCTTCCGAAGGTGCGAGTCCCAAAGCAGGCCTTATATTATCGGGAGTCAATTCTCCGGTACGGACAACATCTCCGCTAAGGCGTCCCCTCACCCGGCAAGCAGTCGGCAAAATTCCAGCCAGCTGTTCTTCCACAAACGGCTGTCCGTCTTCCAACACCAAAATTTCAGGACACATTTCAGCCATCCGGCGAATCGTTTCCTTAGGCAACGGATACTGCGACACTTTCAATACCGGAAAATCACAGCCTGCCGGGAAATTTTCCATCAGGTAATTATAACCGATACCACAGGCTATCACACCGCATTTATGATTTTTTCCGTCGATAAAACGATTGAACGGAGAAGCTTCGGAAGTTTTTTCCAGTTCCGGCTGCTGACCGAGCAACACCATATAGCGTTTACGGGCAATCGCGGGCAACAACACCCAGCGTGTCAGGTCGTCCGGAAATTTCAGCTCATTCTCCTGTCGCACCGGACGGAGGATCACCACGGCACGGGAATGCGCCATCCGGGTCGTTACGCGCATCAGCACAGGCAACTGCGCCCGTTCCGAAAGTTCGAACGCATAACTCATCATATCGTATGCCTCCTGTTGTGTGCTGGGCTCCAAAATGGGAACAAAGGCAAACTTACCGTAAAACCGGGAATCCTGCTCATTTTGCGAAGAGTGCATCGAAGGGTCGTCCGCCACCAGCACCACCAGTCCCCCGTTCGTCCCGGTCATCGCCGAATTGACAAAAGCATCCGCCGCCACATTCAGCCCTACATGCTTCATGCAAACCAACGCCCGTTTTCCCACATAAGACATTCCCAAAGCAGCTTCCATAGCTGTTTTTTCATTGGTACACCAACGGCTATGCACTCCGCGCTCCACAGCCAGCCCGCACTGCTGGATATATTCGGTGATCTCGGTCGACGGAGTTCCGGGATAAGCATACACGCCCGAAATTCCGGCATGAACTGCTCCCAAAGCAATTGCCTGGTCACCCAGTAACAACAATTTTTCTTCCATTTTAAATTCTATTTCTTTCAGTTGTAAAATTTAGGTTCTTTACCACACTTATATAATAAACTATTCCATTTTCAGTGTAAAATCATCACCGTCCTGCAAAGCAGGAAATTTCTTACGGAAAGCCTCCAGAGCCTCCCGGTCGAGCGTGCCGCACAACATCCCCTCTTTCCCCCTGATTCCCTCTGCCATCGGTTTCCCCAGAAAATCCAGCAACACAGATTCTCCACAATACGTACAATTCGGATCATCGCCCACCCGGTTCACTCCCGCCACATAACATAAATTTTCGATGGCACGGGCACGGAGCAATGCACTCCACGCTTCCACACGGGGCGTGGGCCAGCTCGCCACATAAAGAATCATATCATAATCTCCCCGGTTACGGGACCACACCGGAAAACGCAAATCATAACATACCTGCAATAAAATACGCCATCCTTTATACTCTACAATCACCCGCTCTTGTCCCGCCGTGTATTCCTTATGTTCCCCGCCGAACGTGAATAAATGCCGTTTATCGTAATACCGGAAACTGCCATCGGGAAAAACAAAATAAAAACGGTTATAATAATTCCCGTCGGATTCAGTAGCCACACTCCCGCAAAGCGCCACCGCCCGTTCCCCGGCCACCCGCTGCATCCAACGGAACGTAGCTCCTCCGGCAGGCTCGGCCGTTCCCCGGGGACTGGTACAAAAACCGGTCGAAAACATTTCCGGCAAAACAATCAGGTCGGCATCGACCACTTGTGCGATTTTTTGCTCGAAATGTTCCCGGTTAGCCTGAGGATCATTCCAAACCAGGTCAGCTTGCATCAAAATAATATTCATAATATCTTCAAAAAAATGATTTCAACAAGATAACAATTTACCGATTTCCCGAAACGCGATGAAAAGAAACCATTTTAGCTACGGTACAACAACACACCCTAAACGGTGACAACATCTGTAAAACCATCCGCACCATTCTCCCCTATCCCTGTTCACCGTCCTCCAATTTGTCCGGGTACAATTTATTCCGGTTTATTTCAAGGTTTTCTCTTCAAAATTAAATAATATTATCAGAATTTAATCACAAATGCCCCAATAAACCGTTAAATTTTGATTTTTTAGCCCGCTATTTCCGGAATTCACAAAAACGCAACAGGCAATAACCCATAAAAACTTTCGTCCTCAACCATTTCGTTTTCCTCCGGCCAACCATTTCATCCCTTTTCCGGCACACCCTCCGGTCTGCCCCAATAATATAGAAAAGACAATAACAACAGAAAAACCGTACTTCTCGGCTTATAAGATTCAGTATCAGAGCAAATAACCGGGATCGATCACAAAATCCTTTATCACTCTTTCCTATCTTTCATAAAAAAAACCTAATTTTATGCCCTTTAACGGCAAGCCCCATAAAAATCACTTGGGTTAGGAATAACAAACTTTAAAATCAACAATATGAATTTATCCAAATTTATCGCTATTTCATTGTTCTTGCTCGGCATATCCGGTTTGCAGGCACAGGAAACTGCTTTATGGACACGCTATCCGGCCATATCCCCGGACGGGCAGACCATTGCTTTCTCTTACAAAGGAGATATTTACACCGTTAGCAGCCAGGGAGGCAGGGCCTCTCAACTAACCACTCATCCCGGCTACGACGGTTATCCCTGCTGGTCACCGGACGGAAAAACAATTGCTTTCGCTTCCGACCGGAACGGAGGAATGGACGTCTTTACGATGTCTGCCGCCGGGGGTGTTCCTACCCGCCTGACCATCCACTCCAACAACGAAATTCCTGTATGTTTTACACCGGACGGGAAAAAAGTGCTTTACAAAAGCGCCATACAACCGGACGTAAATTATACCCAATTTCCCAACGGTTCCCAAATCTACGCCGTTCCTGTTTCCGGAGGACGGCCGGAACAATTCCTGACCTTGGAAGCCAATGATATTTCTTTCAATAAAAACGGAGATAAGATCGTTTACCACGACTATAAAGGTTACGAGGACAATTGGCGGAAACACCATAAATCCTCGGTGTGTCGCGACATTTGGTTACACGACCTGAAAACGGGTAAATTCACCAACATCACCGACAAACAGGTGGAAGACCGCAATCCGATATTCACCGACAACGATCAAAGCATTTATTTCCTCAGTGAACGTTTCGGCGACTTCAATGTCTGCAAATTGTCGTTGGAAAACCCTTCCGAAGTAAAACAGATCACGAAACACAGCAAACATCCCGTACGCTTCCTGACCAAAGCCAACGACGGAACATTATGCTATTTCTTTAACGGGGAAATCTATACCCTGAAAGAAGGCGGACAGCCTCAAAAAGTGAAAATCAATATCGTAACCGACCAAATAGAGCCTCTCATCAGCCTGAACCGTTTCACGAGCGGGGCTACCGAAATGGCTTTGTCGCCGGACGCTAAAGAAGTGGCTTTCATCGTCAGAGGTGAAGTGTTTGTTGCTTCTGTGGAATTCGGTACTACCCGCAGAATCACCAACACCCCTTCGCAAGAACGGTCGGTGAGTTTTTCTCCCGACGGACGTTCTTTGGTATATGCAGCCGAAAGAGACGGAAACTGGAACCTTTACATCACGAAACTGACCAACAAAGAAGATAAAACATTCACCTACGCCAAAAACTTTGAAGAAGAGCAGCTAACCAAAGGAAACATCGCTTGTTTCCAACCTAAATTTTCTCCCGACGGGAAAAGAGTGGCTTATCTGGAAAACCGCGCTACGGTGAAGGCCATCGACCTAAAAAGCAAGAAGACACAAACCTTATTAGACGGGAAATATAATTATTCCTATGCCGATGGCGACCAATGGTATCAATGGTCTCCCGACGGGAAATGGATTCTGGCCAGATTCTTCGAGAAAGGAGGATGGCAAAGCCCGGATGTTGCTTTAGTGAAAGCAGACGGAAGCGGGGAAATTCATAACCTGACCAACAGCGGATACAGCGACCAAAACCCTAAATTCATGATGAACGGCAAAGTTGTGATCTGGAAAACCGATCGTCAGGGATACCGCAGTCACGGAAGTTGGGGTGCGCAATACGATATTTACGCCATGTTCCTCGATCCGGAAGCCTGGGACGAATTTAAAATGAATAAGGAAGAATCGGCCCTGGCCAAAGAATTGAAGAAAAACGAAAAGAAACCGGAACCGACGAAGAAAGAAGAGAAAAAAGACGACAAAAAGGAAGAAAAGAAAGCTGACAAGAAGGACGATAAGAAAGACGATAAAACAAAAGACGGAAAGAAAGAAGCAGCTAAACCGGAAGTGAAAAAAGACGATGCTCCGAAGCTGCCTGAAATGAAAATCGATTTCAACAACATCGAAGATCGCATCACCCGGCTTACCATCAATTCGTCCAATCTCGGCGATGCCGTACTGGCCAACGACGCAAACAAACTTTATTATCTGAGTGCTTTTGAGGGCGGATACGATCTTTGGGTACGCGATTTTAAAGAAGGCTCTACCCGGATTCTGGCAAAACTCAATGGCTGGGGAGGCGGAATGACGATGGACAAAGACGGAAAAAACATTTTCCTGCTTTGGGGAGGACGAATCAACAAGATCGATGTGGCCTCAGGACGTATGTCCGCCGTTAATTTCAACGCAGAGCTGGAATTGCAAAGGGCAGCAGAGCGCAACTACATTTTCAATCATGCCTGGCAGCAAGTGGTGGATAAATTCTACGATCCGGAAATTCACAATCTGGACTGGGCTTTCTATAAAAAAGCATATAGCCGTTTTCTGCCTCACATCAACAACAATTACGACTTTGCAGAAGCCCTCGGGGAACTACTGGGTGAATTGAATGCATCACACACAGGTGCGCGATACAGCGGAAGCGGAAGCAGCACCCCCACCGCTTCTTTAGGAGTGTTCTACGACGAAACTCACAAAGGAAACGGGCTGATGGTGAAAGAAATCATTGAAAAAGGCCCCTTAGCGAATTCCAGCACCAAAATCAAGCCGGGTGTAATCATTGAAAAAGTGAACAATCAGGAAATTGCCGCCAACGAAGACTATTTCAAAATCATGAACAATCTGGTCGGCAAACGCACCTTATTGGCACTCTATAACCCCAAAACCAAAGAACGCTGGGAAGAATATGTGAAACCCATTTCTTACAGCTCTCAAAACGGCCTGCTTTACCAACGCTGGGTAAAACAGCGCAAAGAGCTGGTCGATAAACTATCCGACGGCAAAATCGGCTACATCCACATCAAGGGGATGGACAGCGAAAGTTTCCGCCAAACTTTCTCGGAATTGCTGGGAAGATACCGGAACCGTCAGGCTGTAATCATCGACACCCGTTTCAACGGGGGAGGCTGGCTGCACGAAGACCTGCTGACCTTATTGAGCGGCAAGAAATATGCGGAATTTGTCCCGCGGGGACAATTCATCGGACAAGACCCGTTATTCCAGTGGACCAAACCGTCGGCCGTCGTTATCAGTGAAGGTAATTACAGCAACGCCCACGGTTTCCCCTGGGCATACAAAGAATTGGGCTTAGGGAAATTGGTCGGCATGCCCGTTCCGGGAACGATGACTGCCGTATGGTGGGAACGCCAGCAGGATCCGAGCTTAGTTTTCGGTATTCCGCAGGTAGGAATGAAAGACAATCAGGGGCGTTACCTGGAAAATATGCAGTTAGAGCCTGATGTAAAAGTAAATAACGATCCGGAAAGTGCTATCGCAGGACGTGACCCGCAAATAGAAGCCGCCGTTAAAAGCCTGTTGGAAGAAATCAAAAAATAAACCCAACACCGCTTAAAATAAAAAGGTTGATAAAGCCAGAATTTGATTCTTTCGCTTTGTCAACCTTTTTTTATCGAGATACGGATACTCCAAAGCATTCCCCACTCCCCTGCATTTTTTCACGACTCTCCCCCCCAACTTTGGAATAAATTCACAATCTCAAACGGTAATCCCGGTTTCAATCATTGCATCAAAACAAGAACACTCCGGCTTCCTCACATTCCTGAATCACGGAATCCGGCCATAATCCCGCCTGCACTTCCCCGATATGGCATTTTTTCAACAACAGCATACACAGACGCGACTGTCCGATACCTCCCCCCATCGTTTGAGGCAACTTCTCGTCCAGCAGCAAAGAGTGAAAATACAATTTTTTCCGGTCTTCGGCCTTCCGGATTCCAAGCTGGCGTTCCAATGCGTCCTTATCGACCCGGATACCCATGGAAGAAATCTCGAAAGCCGACTGTAACACCGGATTCCATACGATAATATCCCCGTTCAAACCACTAAAACCGTCCCCGGTTTCGGTAGACCAGTCGTCGTAGTCCGGCGAGCGGTCATCGTGGATACTTCCGTCGGCCAACTGCCCCCCGATTCCCCGGATAAACACGGCACCATACTCTTTAGCCACCACCGTTTCACGTTCTTTCGGAGTCAGTTCCGGATATTTGGCCCGGAGTTCTTCCGCATGCACAAAATGAATATTCTCAGGTAGAAAAGGTTCTAAAACAGGAAATTGCTCGCTCAATAAAAATTCGGTACGTTTCAACGCCGCATATATACGTTTCACACAAATTTCCAAACGCTCCACAGTCCGTTCTTCCCGGGTAATCACCTTTTCCCAGTCCCACTGATCCACATACACGGAATGAATATTGTCGATAGCCTCATCCGGACGCAAAGCGTTCATATCGGTATAAATACCCAATCCCGGCTGAATATGGTGACGCCAAAGCGCATAACGTTTCCACTTAGCCAGCGACTGCACGATCTCGGCCTTCTCCCCTCCCAACACCCGGGCTTCAAAACTCACCGGGGCTTCCACTCCGCTCAGGTTATCGTTCAGGCCTTTTCCGGATGGAACGATAAGAGGCGCGGTGATCCGCCTTAACTTCAACTCTGCCGCCAAAGCCAGCTGAAAAGTATCTTTAATAAACTTAATGGCATGTTCGGTCTGCCAGACATCTAATAAAGAAGCATAGTCCTTCGGTAAAAATAATTGTTGCATGTGGTTGTAATTTACGGAACAATAAACCTGCACAGCGGCTATCTTGTCCCAGGGGTTAATAAAAAAAGCCTTCCCGTTTTGCAGGAAGGCTCGTCAATAACATTTTATATCTCTGTCAAATCTTAACAATAACCTCCCTGTTGCAATAAATTATTATTGCAATTATTATTCAGGTTGAAATTATTATTAAAATTCTTCATATTCACTTGGCTAATGATGACAACAAAAATAAACAAGAAAATCAAAAATCAAAAGCTAAAAAGAAAAAAAATATAGAATTACCTTTTTCCCCTGCTTCCATTAACAATAATTTTAAATCATCCTCATTGTAAAATCACATTATTTACCTTATCTTTACTGATTCTAAATAAAACGCATATCAACAAATAAACTTTTTGTTAAAGCATGAAAAACAAACACTTATATATCCTACTTTTCCTTTCTGCCCTTTTATTCACCTTGTATTCATGCCGGAATAAGCACACGGACACCCGCACGGTAAGCGTAAGCATCCTTCCTCAGAAATATTTCGTTGAAAAAATTGCCGGAGATTATGTAAAAGTCAACGTAATGGTTCCTCCGGGTATGAGCCCTGCCACCTGCGACCTGAGCACCGAGCAATTAAAAAAACTATACGATAGCGACCTCTGTTTCACCATCGGCTACCTGCCTTTTGAACTGACACACCTATACCCTGTCCTGGCAAACCGTTCAGACATCCGCCTGATCAACCATTCGGAAGGGCTTGAACTGATCGACGGTAGTTGCGGGCATCTTCACGGCCATCCGGCAGGGGAGCACGCCGACGGACACGAAGGTGTAGACCCGCACATCTGGCTTTCACCCCGGTATGCCCGGAAAATGGCTTCTACTGTATGGAAGACCCTGTCTGAACAATACCCGGAAAAACAGGAAGAATTCACCCGGAATTACCAGGGCTTACTGACGGAAATCGATTCTGTCGGGGCATTAGCGGACAGCGTTCTTTCCGGGAAACAGCATAAATCGTTTTTAATCTATCATCCGGCGCTGACCTATCTGGCGCGGGATTATGGCATGGAACAAATTTCCATAGAAGACGAAGGCAAAGAGCCTAACCCGGCACACCTGAAAAAGATTATCGACTCGGCAAAAGAGAAAGATATTCGCATCATCTTCATACAAAGCCAATTCGATGTCAATAACGCAAAATCCATTGCCAAAGAAATCGGGGCCACCGTCATTCCTATCGATCCCCTGAACGAAAACTGGACAGCGGAAATGAATCAATTAATCGAAATTTTCAACGATAACCTTAACTAAGTTGCCCTACTTTCGGCACAAACCGATATGAATAAAATACTGGAATTAAAAGATATTACAGCCGGGTATGACCATCAGCCCGTACTGAAACACATAAATTTCGAAATCAACGAAAGCGATTTCATCGGAATCATCGGGCCTAACGGAGGCGGTAAAACCACCCTCCTGAAAGTGATCTTAGGATTGCTTAAACCGTTTAGCGGCGAGATTATTTACCACACTTCGAAACAAAACCTCTTCGGCTATCTTCCGCAAAACAACCGCTTCGACCAGCGTTTCCCGATCAATGTCACCGAAGTGGTCTTGTCGGGCTTAATGTCGGAAAAAGGATTATACCGATCGTATACCCGCGCAGAAAAACACAAAGCCTGGGAATTACTCGACAAATACGGCATGGGAGCCTACAAAAAATCCCCGATCGGCGACCTTTCCGGAGGGCAGATGCAAAGGGTATTTCTTTGCCGCGCCATCATCTCTTCCCCCCGGATACTGATGCTGGACGAACCAACCACCTATGTGGACAGTAGCTTCGAGAGAGAATTTTATGCCATCCTGAAAGACTTGAGCAAATCGTTGAGCATTGTTATGGTTTCCCATGATCTGGGAACAATCTGTTCTTATGTCAAAACCATTGCCTGTGTAAACCGGGAACTTCATTACCACAACTCCAACCTCATCAGTGAGGAACAATTACAATCCTATAATTGTCCGCTGGAACTGGTGACGCATGGAAAAATACCCCACCGGGTATTGGTCGATCATCCCGGAAAAACAGAACAATAAAATCACGGTACAGTTGAACTGTCCTCATTTCTCAACACATTCATCATCATTACAAATCGCTTATGTTCGATCTATTAAAATACGACTTTTTCCAAAATGCCTTGATCAGCACCCTGCTCATTAGTATTAGCTGCGGATTGGTGGGCACTTACATCGTAGCCAAAAGAATGGTATTCATCAGCGGTGGTATCACCCATGCCTCTTTCGGCGGCCTGGGCTTAGCCTATTATCTGGGAATATCCCCCATGTTCGGAGCCACGGTATTTTCTATCCTGTCGGCACTCGGCATACTTTTTCTCGCCGAAAGCAAAAAACTGCGGGAGGACTCCCTGATCGGTATTTTCTGGTCGGCAGGTATGGCTATCGGAATCCTGTTCATTTACCTCACTCCCGGTTACGCTCCCAACCTGATGTCTTACCTGTTTGGGAATATCCTCACGGTTACCCGCGACCAGATCATCATGTCGGTCGTCCTTTGCCTGTTGATCATCCTATTCTTTGTCCGGTTCTATCGCCCGTTATTCTACATCGCTTTCGACAAAGAATACAGCAAAACCCACCACGTGCATGTAAACATCATCGATGTATCGATCACCCTGATTATCGCCCTGTGCATCGTACTGTGCCTGAAACTGGCAGGAATCATCCTGGTCATTTCCTACCTCACTATCCCCCAGGCCATCGCAAGCCTGTTCTATAAAAATTTCAAACAATTATTGGTGGCTTCTGCCATCATCAGCACCATCGGCTCCATGCTGGGACTTTTCGTGGCCGCAGAATTGAACATTCCCACAGGCGCAACCATCGTCATTTGCTTCCTGGTCTTTTTTGTGATCTGCTGGGGCATTAATAAACTCAGGCGGCGGGAATAATTTTCCCCGCCCGAACGCCCTTAAAATCCTGCTTCACGCCTCCTGTGGTTCCGTCGTCCATCCTTATTTCAAGAACGCCGGACACAAAGTAAATCACTCCTTTCCTACCGGATTCCCGACCCGTCAATTGGGTTATTTACAATTTTTTTAACAAATTCGGTCATCTGTTGAATTTCTTTCTGCTGGTCGGAAACTATACGAGCGGCGTATGTCGCCACCTGTCCCTGCGGCGAGAGTTTGAGTAGCACCTTAGCCATACCCACGGCGGCCTGATGATGCGGGAGCATCACCAGGGCAAAGGCGCAATCGATACTTTTACCCTCCAAATCTTTTTCTGAAGGAGTGTCCTTCATCATCTTCATCATTACGTCATCCATCGCCTTTTTGTACTCCGGGGAGGGTTGTTCGCCCTGTTTGAAAGGATAGAGCTCCAACAGGGCATTCATCTTCGTAATTTCTCCCTGTTGTTCGGTAAAGATATTTTTGGCCAGTTGGATCATCTCGCGATTCGTGCCATTATCCATCTCATACTTCGCCATTTCGACAGCCCCCCGATGGTGCGGTATCATCTGACGAAGAAAATTACCTTCTACCGATGCGTCCAACGGAACAGCATTCATATCGACCATCATCGAATCCATCATTTTCAAAAATACATTTTCAAAAACGACCTGATTTGTTGCATGACTCATACTACATAAGCTATTTGTGCCGCAGGCACACGGACTATTGTCTTCTTTCGGCGCACAGGCACATCCCTCGCCGCACTTGCCCTGCATTTGCTGGGAATAGGCAAGCATGGAGAATAAAAACAACACCGCCAAAGAAAGTAGAAATTGAATGTTTTTTTTCATATCATTAAATTAAATATTCGACCATTTTCACTTATAACGAATTAAAAACTAAATATGTTTACTTAGAGAATAACTCCATGATTATCTCCCCTCTATACTATCACCTCTAAGGTAGCGGGAACGGATATTACCCAAAACCTTATAAAAGACATTTAGCAGACCATCCAGAACGCGGGAAAAATCACCGGGCATTAAAACTGTAAATTTGAATTTCTTAGCCAAACAAAGGTTTTGTTTGCCCAGCCATGCTTCATGTCGGGAAAATTTGAAAAAATGATTAGCTTTGTAGCAGAAAGATTAAAAATAACATATAACTAAAACGTTTGAATAATGAATTACGACTTAATCGTTATCGGTAGCGGACCTGGCGGATATGTGGCAGCCATACGGGGAGCACAACTGGGCATGAACGTAGCGGTGGTAGAACGTGCAGAATTAGGCGGTGTGTGCCTGAACTGGGGTTGTATTCCCACCAAATCACTGTTAAAATCAGCACAAGTGCTGGAATATGCACAACATGCAGAAGCCTACGGGATTAAAATCGAAAAGACCGATCCGGATTTCGATGCAATCATAGCACGCAGCCGGGGTGTTGCCGATAAAATGAGTAAAGGGATTCAATATTTGTTCAAGAAAAATAATATCACCGTAATCAGCGGTACAGGCAAACTGATGCCGGGCAAAAAAGTGGAAGTGACTTCCGAAACGGGAGAAACCGCCACTTACGATGCACAACACATCGTGCTGGCAACCGGAGCCCGTTCCCGTCAATTACCTGCCATTCCGCAGGACGGCAAAAGAATCATCGGTTATCGCCAGGCCCTGACGCTCGGTCATAAACCGGCCTCCCTGTTAGTGGTCGGCTCCGGAGCAATCGGCTCGGAACTTGCCTACTTCTACAACGCTGTCGGCACAAAAGTAACTTTGGTTGAATTTATGCCGACGATCCTGCCACTCGAAGACGAAGAAGTTTCCAGGCAGGTAGGTCGTTCCTTCAAAAAAGCAGGAATAGAAGTCCTGGTAAAATCCACAGTCGAAAGCATAGACACCACAGGAGAACTCCTAAAAATCAATATCCGCAACAAAAAAGGGGAACTCGAAACTTACGAGGCCGAGATGGTTCTCTCTGCCGTCGGCATCGCCCCTAATGTAGAAAATATCGGATTGGAAGAAACAGGCGTGGAATTGGAAAAAGGCAGAATCAAAGTGGACGACTATTACCGCACAAACATCGAGGGCATTTATGCTATCGGCGACATCGTACACGGACCTGCACTGGCCCATGTTGCATCGGCAGAAGCCATCTGCTGCATAGAACATATAGCCGGATTAAATCCCGCCCCCATCGACTACACCAATATTCCGGGTTGCACCTACACCACTCCCGAAGTAGCGTCCGTAGGGTTAACCGAAGCAAAAGCCATCGAAAGCGGCAAAGAAATCAAAATCGGTAAATTCCCGTTTACGGCTTCGGGCAAAGCCAGTGCCGCCGGAGCCAATGAAGGATTTGTGAAACTGATTTTCGACGCACAGGACAACACCCTGCTGGGAGCGCATCTGGTGGGAGCCAACGTCACCGAAATGATTGCCGAATTAGTGTTGGCGCGTAAAAAAGGCGTTACGGGGCACGATCTGATTACCACTATTCATCCTCACCCCACGATGAGTGAGGCTGTCATGGAAGCGGCGGCCAACGCCTATGGAGAAGCCATCCACCTATAATCCGGTATTATTGTATATTTTTAATTCAAAAACCTAAATAAAGATGATCAAGCAACTAATAACAGCTACATTGATTTTAGCCTGTTCCGGCGTATTCGCCCAGGCGGTAAGTGAAAAGGACTTACAGGAAATTCAAGGCAGTTTTAAAAAAGATGCTTCCACGAAAGCGATTCAAAACATCCTGACAAATGACAAAAGCATCCGCGATAACGCTCTGAACCGCGACCTGCAAGGAAAAATCGACCACTTCTTTAAATACAGGGTGAATGTCAAAGGCATCACCAACCAACAAAGTTCCGGACGTTGCTGGATGTTTACTTCTATGAATGTGCTTCGTCCGCAAGTAATGGAAAAATACAACCTGAATCAATTCGATTTTTCACACAATTACCTTTATTTCTGGGATATATTCGAAAAATCGAACCTGTTCCTGGAAAATATCATCGCTACGGCTGCCCGCCCGATGGACGACCGGGAAGTGACCGAATATTTTAAATCTCCGGTAGGCGACGGAGGAGTATGGAATCTTTACTACAACGCAGCCCAAAAATACGGTGTTGTGCCGCAGGAAGTGATGCCCGAAACCGCCCACTCGAACAACACTTCCCAAATGACGGGAGTCATCAATGAAAAACTCCGACTGGGAGGTTATACCCTACGGGAACTCGCCGCACAGGGGAAAAAAGCGAAAGAATTGAGGGCAGAAAAAAACAATGTATTGAAAGACGTTTACCGGATTCTGGCCCTCTGTCTGGGCGAGCCGCCACATGAATTTACCTGGAGGTATAAAACCAAAAAAGGAGAAATTAAAGAATTGGCAAACTACACTCCGCAGCAATTCTACAAGGAAATCACCCCGGCGGATTATAGCCCCGACAACTACATCATGGTCATGAACGATCCTACCCGGGAATATTACAAAGTGTATGAAATACAGAATTATAAAAACACCATCGAAGGGATTAACTGGACTTACCTGAATCTTCCGAACGAAGACCTGAAAGCGGCGGCATTAGCTTCCATTAAAAACAACGAGCCGCTTTACGCTTCCTGCGATGTGGGAAAACAATTCAACCGGGAAACGGGTATCCTCGATCCGGAAATGTTCGATTATGAATCTTTACTGGGCGTAAAACTCGACATGGATAAAAAAGCACGCATCCTCACCCGTCAGAGCGGCTCTGCCCATGCCATGACGATCGTAGGTTGCGACACCGATGAAAACGACAAACCCGTGAAATGGGAGTTTGAAAACAGCTGGGGAGACAAAAGCGGGCATAACGGTTATCTGACATTCACCGACAAATGGTTCGACGAATATATGTTCCGGGCTGTCCTCCACAAAAAATACCTGAACGAAAAAGCTCTGCAAGCCTTAAAGAGCAAGCCTGTGCAATTACCGGTATGGGACTATATGTACTAAGCCCGAAACTCCTGTTCCGAAGAGAACTTTATAAATAAATACACCCCGATGTTTTGAACATCGGGGTGTATTGTTTACGTCTGAATTTAACTCTTTCCGACAACCGGAATAACTTCTCCCACCGTCCCGGACTTCACATTCCGGTACATCTTCGGCTCCCTCCACAGGAAACACCCCGGCAACACCGACAACCGGACTGTCCAGATCATTCCTTAAAGCTTATACAACAGCACCGTTGCGTAGGCCGAAACACCTTCTTCCCGCCCTTCAAAACCCAGTTGTTCCGTGGTGGTCGCTTTTATCGAAATATCTTCCATTTCCAGTCCCATAATTTCAGCAAGGCAATGCTGCATATCCACAATGAAAGGACGAATTTTCGGGCGTTGCAAACAAATCACACTATCGACATTGCTAATGGCGTAACCTTTATGATTCAACAAGTCCATCGTCTTTTGCAGTAATAGTTTGCTGTCTATCCCCTTATACGCCGGGGAAGTGTCCGGGAAATGCAAACCTATATCCCCCATACCCGCTGCCCCTAAAAGCGCGTCACAAATAGCGTGTATCAACACATCACCGTCCGAATGGGCAACACAACCTTTGTCATGATCGATCTTAATTCCTCCCAACCAGAATTCCCTGCCGGATTCCAGACGATGAACGTCTATTCCTATACCTGTTTTTATCTTCATATAAATCCGTATTATTATATATTTTCTCAAACACTCGTTTTACTGCCACGAAATTACAAATAAAGAACACACCCTGTTACCGACAGGAGAAATAAAACAAGTTCAAAACGTTAAAACTTACTCTATCACAGTTTTTCGAAAAAAATTACAATCATTTTGTTTTTGCTGGAAATATTATTTATCTATATTTGTGGATTAATTGCGACATGTGTGATTAAACCCAATTTTTTATTAAAAATAAGTAACTAAAAAGACTCCACTCATGAGAAAAAATGGATTTTTAGTTTTAGGTATTTGTTGTTCTTTATTATTAACAACAACATCCTGTCAAAAAATCAAAGGTATATTCGGAAAGAAAAAATCATCGACCACAGGCTGGGCATACAACGATACAAAAAACGGAGGAATTGAATACAAAGACGTAAAAAGCCAGAAGGCAGGACCGGGGCTTGTATTCATCCCCGGAGGTACTTTTGTTATGGGACGTACCCAGGAAGATGTGATGAAAGAATGGAATAACTCACCCCGCCGGGTAACGGTAGCCTCTTTCTACATGGACGAAACGGAAGTAAGAAACATCGACTGGCTGGAATACCTCACCTGGTTGGGACGTGTATTCGTGGATTATCCGGAAGTTTACCGGAAAGCCCTGCCCGACACGCTGGTATGGCGCGATCAATTGGGCTATAACGAACCGATGGTGAAAAATTACCTGCGTTTTCCGGCCTATGCAGAATATCCGGTGGTAGGGGTCAGCTGGGAACAAGCCACCGAATTTTGTATCTGGCGTACCGACCGTGTAAACGAACAAATCCTGATCGATAAAAAGGTTTTGGCACACGACCCGGAAAACCAGAAAAACGAAAACAACTTCAACACCGAAGCCTATACGAACGGACAATATTCCGGATCTGTAAATAAAAACTACAAGGGCCTGCAAAAAGAAAGACGGGCCGTGAAATGGGAAGACGGGCTTCTTTTACCCGAATACCGCCTACCGACAGAAGCAGAATGGGAATACGCAGCCTACGGATTGATCGGTAACACCAAAGCAGAACGCATTTCCAGCACACGCATCTATCCCTGGGACGGCTCGTGGGTAAGATATGCCGAAAAGAAAAATAGAGGCCGGATGATGGCAAACTTCGCCAGAGGCAAAGGTGACTATATGGGAGTTGCCGGAGCCGACAAAGAAGGTGCATCCAACGACGGCTGGGACTATACCGCTCCGGTGAAATCATTCTGGCCGAACGATTTCGGATTATACGACATGGCGGGGAACGTAAGCGAATGGGTTGCAGACGTCTATCGTCCCCTCTCATTTCAGGATATGGCAGAATTTAACCCCTATCGTGGTAATGTCTTCAAAACGCTGGAAAAAACCGAAGACGGGCAAATTGCAACAAAAGACAGTTTAGGACGTTTACGTTATCGGAATCAAACCGACCAGGAACTGGCCAATCGTGAAAACTACCGGACTGCCGATAACCGAAACTTCGATGATGGCGACCTGAAATCGCGAATTTCATCGGATGTGAACTGGAAATCCGCAGAAAACGACAAAGGAACTTCCGATATGTATTACAAAGGCAGCGACGGAGAAATAACCACTCTGATCGACGACGAAGCCCGTGTATATAAAGGAGGATCCTGGGCAGACCGGGCTTATTGGCTCAATCCGGGGGCCCGCCGCTATATGAATCAGAAGCGGTCAAGCAGCACGATCGGCTTCCGATGCGCTATGAGCCATGTAGGGAACGCAACAGGAGGAAAAAACAAAACAAGAAAATAAAAGACAAAAGGTTGTGTAGATTCTGCACAACCTTTTTTAAAACACGGTTATGACAGACATTTCCGAAATATATTTCAACCATATCAAGGGACACCGGGTAACAACCGACTCCAGGGATATTCAGCAAGGCGATGTATTCATTGCCCTGAAAGGTGAAAACTTTAACGGTAACAGCTATGCGGCACAAGCCCTGGAAAAAGGCGCCGACCTCGCTGTCGTGGATGAAAAAAAGTACGCAGACGGCAACCGCTATCTCTATGTGCCGGATGCCCTTACCTTTCTCCAACAAATAGCCAACTTCCACCGCAGGCAGCTGGCCATTCCCATATTAGGGATTACGGGAACAAACGGGAAAACTACCACCAAAGAACTGTGTCATGCAGTTCTTTCGCGTAAATTCAAAACTTTTGCCACCCAGGGCAATTTCAACAACCACATCGGAGTTCCTCTGACCCTGCTTAGTATGGACGAAACCACAGAATTGGGAATTGTGGAAATGGGAGCCAACCATCCCGGTGAAATCAAAACCCTGTGTAACATTGCCGAACCGGACTTCGGCATCATCACCAATATCGGACGGGCACACCTCGAAGGGTTCGGAAGCTATGAAAACATCATCAAAACCAAAAAAGAACTTTACAACCACCTTTTTGCCAAAAAAGGAAAAGTGTTCGTAAATGCCGGAGATGAACTGCTGATGCAACTTTCCGAAGGGCACAACCGCGAAACTTACGGAGTGAACGGCAGCCTGATCAAAGGAGAAATCAAGCAAACCATTCCTTACCTGGTCTATTCGCTGAAAACACGGAAAGGAGACCTTTACGTAAAAACCCACCTGATCGGAGGCTACAACTTCGACAATGCTATGGCAGCCTCTGCCACAGGCATACATTGGGGCCTCGATCCACAGGAAATTCAAAAAGCGATCGAAGCTTACCAGCCTTCCAATCTCCGTTCACAACTGATAAAAACAGCTCACAACACCGTGATTCTCGATGCTTACAACGCCAACCCAAGCAGCATGCAGGTTTCTGTGAGCAATTTCGGGGAAATGAAAGCCGGATTCAAAGTGGTTATCTTAGGAGAAATGAGGGAATTAGGCACGGAAAGCGAAAAAGCGCACCACGCCTTGCTGGAACTGGCAGCCCGATACCACTTCGACCAGATATTTCTCGTAGGAAATAATTTTGTACATTGTGCCGATAGTCTTAACTTTAACCCACCATTTCAAGACACCGATTCCCTGATCGGTTATTTGCAGGAGCATCCTGTCCGGGACGCCTTCATTTTCATAAAAGGCTCCAGAGGGAATAAATTGGAACGAATTGTAGAATATTTATAATATCCGGCCGTGAACGAAAGATTAGTCATTATCCCGACCTACAACGAAAAAGAGAATGTAGAGAACATCATTCGTTGTGTCTTCTCACTTGAACCAGAATTCGACATTCTGATTATAGAAGACAATTCCCCCGATGGAACTGCCGAAATCGTGAGAACTTTACAAAAAGAATTTTCCCGCCTGCACATGGTGGAACGCAAAGGTAAGCTGGGATTAGGCACAGCCTACATCGCCGGATTCAAGTGGGGATTGGAACACGGTTACAACTACATCTTTGAAATGGATGCAGACTTTTCCCATAACCCGAACGATTTAGTGCGTCTGTACGAGGCCTGCGCAAACGGATCGGATGTCGCTATCGGTTCCCGCTACGTAACCGGGGTAAACGTCGTAAACTGGCCGATGGGAAGAGTTTTAATGTCCTATTTCGCTTCTAAATACGTCCGTTTCATTACGGGCATGAAAATACACGACTCCACAGCCGGATTCATTTGCTACACCCGCAAAGTGCTTGCAAGCATCGACTTCGACCACATCCGGTTTAAGGGCTATGCCTTCCAGATTGAAATGAAGTTCACAGCCTGGACGTTGGGCTATAAATTGGAAGAAGTGCCGATCATATTCACCGACCGCACCCTGGGGACATCCAAAATGAGCGGAGGCATATTCACCGAAGCGGTATTCGGAGTTATCACCATGAAACTACGCGCCCTTTTCGGAGGCATAAAACCGAAAAAAACAGCCTGATAAATTCCTGCTCCCATGAAAACACTGATTAAAGGCGGAACAATCGTCAACGAAGGAAAAACGTGCAAAGCCGATCTGGTTATTGAAAACGATCATATCGCAGAAATACTCCCTCCGGGTGGAAACGAAGAAGGTTATTCCGACATTCTCGATGCTACGGGGCAATACATCATTCCGGGCGTAATCGACGATCAGGTGCATTTTCGCGAGCCGGGGCTCACTCACAAGGGAAACATCGCAGAAGGAAGCCGGGCTGCCGCTGCCGGAGGCATCACCTCATTCATGGACATGCCTAATGTCGTGCCTCCTACCACAAGCATCGATTTATTGCGGGAAAGGCAGGAAATAGCCGCCCATAGTTCACTGGTAAATTACTCATTCTATTTGGGAGCCACCACCGAAAACATCGATGAAATCAAACGGGTAGACACCCGCACCACCTGTGGAATCAAAGTGTTTATGGGATCATCCACCGGAAACATGCTGGTGGACGACATTCCTGCATTGGAACGGCTTTTTGCCGAATCGCCCCTGCTGATCGCCACCCATTGTGAAGATACCCCTATGATCAATGCCAATCTGGCCTTATATAAAAAAAAATACGGGGATGATATTCCTCCCCAATGCCACCCGTTGATCCGTAGCCGGGAAGCCTGCTTTAAGAGCTCATCTCTGGCTGCCGGGCTGGCCCGGAAATATGGCGGCAGGTTACATATCCTGCATCTCAGCACCGCTGAAGAACTCTCATTGCTGGACACGGGCCAACGTTCCGGCAAACAGGTCACGGGGGAAGTTTGCGTTCATCACTTGTGGTTTAACGATTCGGCTTACCTGACAAAAGGAAATTTCGTTAGATGGAATCCTGCGATTAAAACGGAAAGCGACCGGGAAGCCCTGATCCGGGCAATCAATGAAGGTATTATCGATGTGATAGCCACCGACCATGCCCCGCATACCCTGGCAGAAAAAAGCGGAGTGTATACCAAGGCAGCCAGCGGAGGCCCGTTGGTGCAACATTCCCTGGCCGTCATGCTCGAACTCATGGAAAAAGGAGAAACCACTCTTGAAAATATCGTCGATAAAATGTGTCACGCCCCGGCAGAACTTTTCCAGATCGAAAATCGGGGATTTATCCGTCCCGGCTACAAAGCCGACCTTTGTATCTTCGGGAAAGAGCCATGGACGGTAAATAAAGACAACATCCTTTATCAATGTGGCTGGTCGCCTCTGGAAGGGCAAACATTCTCCTACCGGGTGCAAACCACCCTCGTCAACGGAAAAATAGTGTACGACAAAGGCGCTTTCCCTTCCGATAGCAAAGGAGAGTTATTAACTTTCAAAAGATAGATAAAAGCCCGTCAGGTCAGATAGGTCAGGAAGCAAGCACAAATCAGCAACACGAACATCAGATTATTCAACAGCGGAATACGGCTATTGATAAAGTATTGCGCATAAATATAAGACAAGGGCAAAGCCACCACATACATAAAGTCGTAATAATTTCCCGGAATCACAAACAAGGTCAGCGACAGGAACAGCAACAGCGACACCACCGAAAGAATACCGCGCCTTTGATTCACCACAGAGATCGGATAATTGACCATGATCGAATAAAGAGCCAGCAACAGCAAAAAAAGCAACATAGACAGGCGGACAACCTCGATTCCCGGCAAGGTGTGGATATATTCTCCCACCAGCAAACTTTCCTTAAAAATCACAGGCAACTCCGGCAAACGGTCTACCCAGAAATAATAAAACACCACAAACAGCATCGGGGTCGCCAGCCCGAACAGCAACGCCATAATATCTTTCAACGTGGAACGGCCTGAAAAAAACAACACACACACAGCCCATAATATCAGCAACACAAATTTCGGATAAATGGCTACGGCAAGCGTAATCAGAAAACCAAAATCATAAATCGCACTATTCGTCTGGGTATTGTTGATCGCAGCTTGCAACCGACCGATTGCCAAAGCCAGTATAAACACCGAAATCAAGAAATAATTGAATCCCAGATTCACCATAATCCCCGAAGTCAGCAAAATATAAATAAGCGAAGGCAAGGTTGTGGTTTGGGAAAGGAATTTATACTTTTCATTCACGAAAAAAATCATATAAGCCAACCCCAGCACCATAATAAAACCAATCACCGAAATCCAGGTGTTGTTCAGCTCATTCACAAAAGCAATATTAATCACCCCTGTTACAGGCACGGATTTTAAAGTAATGGCAGGAACATAGGTACTAAAAAAAGATATTGCCATCACAATGAACGGCAATACAAAAAGCATATAAATCCTTTTCGATTTTAAAAAATCATTCATAATCTCGTTTTACACAATCCGCCTGCATCCTTTTCTCTTTCATCGGCACGGAAATGTCCGCCTAAATAACCTCACCCTTCCCTATCCAACCTCTCTACATAGGTCATTTACTCCCCGAAGAAATACGATTTTTCAGCCGGATCAAATCCTGTCCAATATCTTTCCGGTAATTCATCCCCTCGAAACCGATCCGCCCGACATTTGCATAAGATTTAGCCAAAGCCTCCTCCATCGTATTTCCAAAAGCGCTGACGGCAATCACCCGCCCACCGTTAGTCACTACTTCATCCCCGGCTTTCTTCGTCCCTGCATGAAACACCATACAATCCTCCGCCCGGTCAAACCCTGTAATAGTTTTCCCCTTTTCATAGCTACCGGGGTATCCGGCAGCCACCAGCATCACCGTCGTACAAAACCGATCGTCCAGCTCAAAAGCCGCACCCGCCAATTTACCCGTAGCGGTAGCGGCGAACAAATCCAATATATCCGTTTTCAGGCGGGGCATCACGACCTCCGTTTCCGGATCGCCCATCCTGACATTATACTCGATCACGGAAGGCTCTCCGGCATCGTTCATCAAACCGAAAAAGATAAAGCCCCGGTAATCAATTCCGTCTTTCTTTAACCCTTCTACGGTAGGGCGCACAATTCGTTCCTCCACCTTACGATTAAATTCCTCGTCGGCAAAAAACACCGGGGACACAGCCCCCATGCCTCCCGTATTCAGCCCGGTATCCCCCTCTCCAATCCGCTTATAATCCTTCGCAGAGCCCAATATCTTATAATCTTTACCGTCTGTTATGGCAAAAACTGAAATTTCTATTCCCTTCAAAAACTCTTCAATCACCACCCGGCTGCTGGCAGCCCCGAACTTTCCCCCCAGCATCTCTTTCAACTCCTTCTGCGCTTCTTCCAAACTCTCCAAAATCAGCACCCCTTTTCCCGCTGCCAATCCATCTGCCTTCAACACATAAGGAGGTTTCAAGGCAGACAGGAAATCCAATCCTTCGCCCAAATTCCCGGGTGTCACGGTCATATAGCGCGCTGTCGGAATACCGTGCCTCTCCATAAACATTTTGGCAAAATCCTTACTTCCCTCTAAAATCGCCCCGTCTTTACCCGGCCCCACAATCATCAGTTTTTCAAAACGGACATCCGCCTGCAACACATCGCGCACCCCTTCCACCAAAGGGTCTTCCGGCCCTACAACCAACAAATCGATACCTTCTCTGGCAATAAAGTCGCCGATCGCATGAAAATCGTTCACTGCAAGATTCACATTCTCTGCAATCTTCCCGGTTCCGGCATTCCCCGGAGCAACATACAATTTTTCCAATTTCGGGCTTTGCATCATTTTCCACGCCAGTGCATGTTCACGTCCTCCGCTCCCCAGCAATAATACTTTCATATCCTTAAACTTTAGATTTCTGTTAGGTATCTCTTTATTTATCGTGCAAAAATAATAAAAAACTCTAATTCATCTCGTCGATTGTGTAATTCAAAAATCGATTAAAAGGATATAGTTTTTCAAAGACTTTCAGCACCTTATTCAATACATCCGCGCTCTCGAAAAAAGAATCGGGTTTAGGGCTTAACACCGTGTAATCTTTATGTTTCAGTAAATCACCGTCAGGGAAATCGGAAGGAAAAGGAGCCGGAACTTTTTTCAGGGAATTTGTATTGTCCAGCCCGCCAAACTCTTTCTTAAAATCCTTATTTTCCAAAATCCCTTTAAATTCATCGACATTATCATAAACATCCTGCCGCAACCTTTTCAAAACCGCCGGTTCCGGGCAATAAATTCCACCCGACAAGAAACAACCGTCCGGCTGGATATGGATATAATATCCGCCCCGGATACTGTTCCTGCCCCCCCGGGTCGCGATAAAAGACGCAAAATGTATTTTATAGGGACTCTTATTGGGTGAAAAACGCACATCCCGGTAAATCCGGTACACACAATCCTTCACTTCAAGTCCTTTTATTTCCGGATCGAAAAGAGCAACTTTATCAATCAAAACCCCCGTAAATTCATCAAACCCTTTTTTCAGGCGCTGATACCTGTCTTTATTGGCATTAAACCATTCCCGGTTGTTATTATCCCGCAGCTCACGCAGAAAAGCCAGGATTTCCTTTAGTAATTCATGTTCCATAATCTACTGTTTTTCCTTTTAAAACAATATTCAAATATAAGGGTTATGCTCGATTTAAACATTAATAACAAATAAAATAACTGATTTTCTTAATTTATTATTATTTTTACAAACGAAAAGATGGTTAGTATTTTTATTTAATAAATCCCTTTCTCATGAAGAAACAAACTCTACTGCTCATGCTGGCATTATTGCTATCAATAAGCAGCTATGCTCAGAAAACAACATTGGACGTCAGCATCACCAACCAGGTCGTTCCGGCTCTCCTCCGTAATCAGGACAACAACGTTTTATGTATTAACATTAAAAATCCCGGCGACCGGGAACTGACCCTGAGTGCTATCACACTCTCGCTGAAAGGAACGGACAACCTGAAAGACATTCAATACCTGCGGCTATACGCCACAGGTACCTCTTTGTCTTTCCGTCCGGATGTGGTGTTCGGAAAAACAGCCGAGCCTGCGGCTTCGGTGACTTTCAGAGGACAGCAAACTTTATTACCCGGCAACAACTATTTTTGGGCTTCCGTCACCCTCGCCCCCTCAGCCGGATTATTAGACGAAATCCACATTTCCTGCGAAAATATCAAAACAACGGAAAAAACGGCATTGGCCACCACCTCGGCTATTTCCCCGGTACGGATTGGTTATGCGGTACGCAAACGCATGGACGACCAAAGTCATTCCTACCGGATTCCGGGATTGGTCCGTACGCCGAAAGGAACCCTGATCGCCGTTTACGACATCCGTTGGAAAAATTCCGGTGACCTGCAAGGCGATATTGACGTGGGTGTCAGCCGCAGCCTGGATAACGGACAAACCTGGTTACCAATGCAAAAAGCCATCGACATGGGCGAATGGGGAGGTCTGTCCAACACAGAAAACGGTATCGGCGACCCGGCCATCTTAGTAGATGAACAAACCGGACGCATCTGGGTGGCAGCTTTATGGCTTCACGGCAAAAAAGGAAAAGCGGCCTGGTGGGCTTCTCAACCCGGCATGACGCCACAGGAAACAGGACAATTCATATTGGCTTACAGCGATGACGAAGGGGCTACCTGGTCGGAACCGATCAACATCACCCAACAAGTGAAAAATCCGGAATGGTATCTATGCTTTAACGGTCCGGGAATGGGAATCACGAAAAAAGACGGGACATTGGTATTCCCTGCCCAATTTAAAGACAAAGATCAAGTTCCCCACTCCACAATCATATACAGTAAAGACCGGGGCAAAACTTGGCACATGGGTACAGGAGCAAAATCAAAAACAACGGAAGCGCAAGTCGTAGAACTCACGGACGGCAGCCTGATGCTGAACATGCGCGACGACCGCGGAGGCTCACGGTCTGTTGCCATTACCCGCGACCTGGGACAAACCTGGGAAGAGCATGTTTCCTCCCGCAGCGCATTACCGGAGCCGGTTTGTCAGGCAAGCATCATTCGCGTCACCTTAAAAGACGGACGGCAGGCTTTAGCTTTCTTCAATCCGGCCACCACCAGAGGACGCCATCACATGACCCTGAAACTCAGTTTTGACGAAGGAAAAACATGGCCGGAAAAATACCACACCCTGTTTTATGAAGCAGATGTATATGGTTACTCTTGCTTAGCTCAGATAAACCCCAACACCCTCGGCGTACTCTATGAAGGTGTAGGCGAACTTTATTTCCAGGCAATCGACCTCGATAAGATTATCAAAGAATAAAAAGGAAATAACCTTTCCTCCGAAGTTAAGGTATGATTTATCCTTTCCGGACAAAAGGGTTTCCCTCTCATAAAAACAATCCCCTAAAAGCCCGATTTAGCTTTTAGGGGATATTTTTTAGCTTAAGAAGTTATCTTTTCAGAAAGATAAAACATTTAAGATTTTGAAATTTTTATTTCATCTTTCAATTTATAAAAAAACAATACAGGATTACTATCTTCTTGCAACTCACTATAAACACGTTTTATCCGATCTGAAACTCCGGATAGATTGTGAAAACTTTTCTCCTGATTTAACAAAAATAACGCTGTACAAGTCCCTACTGCATATCGATTATCTACCCCTATCAAATTAGGGCAAATAATTATATCCTTTCCATTCTTTTTCTCTCCAGTCAATTGGTAGCCTTTTTGCCGCTTTACATCCCACAGAACATCTCTGCCCGGACTTTGAATGAAAATATAATTATCAAAAAATAACCAGGTTCGTCCGAAAATATACCCCTGATTGATAAACCGACTTCTTAGCTCCCTATAATCCTGTCCTTCATAATCAAAATTAGCAGGAACAGTCTGAACAGCTTCTGCATAAAAACGGGGAATAAAACCGGTATCCCTGCACTCATAAACCGTATCATTAAAAGTCGGGACAATATACACACAAGAATCATTCAAATATACCCCGCTTCCTATGGGACTAACAGCACCTTCCACTTTCAAATTCCTCTCTTTCGAACGACCTATTTCCTTAAATTCCCTGTCCAAAATCCTAAACTCACAAACACACCCCTCCATAACAACATTCTGTAACACAAAATTTCCATTAGGGCAACACAATAAATCCCGGCCAAATCTAAATGTTTGATCAACTTTACTGCTTCCTAAATATTCACCAGAATATGAAAATCGTTTTATTTGCAATAAAAAATTATCGAGCAACCAAATCTCTTGATTCTTCCGATCCACAGTCCATGTTGCAATATGCAAATATTCGGCAGGGGCACGTCCTTTAGTGCCCACTTGGTTACGAAACTTTCCTTCCCGGTCAAACACAAAAACCGATTTCTCCCCAGCAGTCTCCGCCTCAACAAAAATAAAAACAGAATCAAATTCAACTTTCACGATTTCTCCCAGCATCGATAGAGCAGAATTTTCAAGTTCTACACTATACCAATCCTCCACAAGATCATAAAAAGACAAACTTGTAGGTTCACATGCTTTTATGACCTCAACAGGAACTTCTATTTGAGTGTGCTTAGAACTATGGCAAGCCCAAGCACACAAAAGAAAAATAAAAAATAGTTTTCTCATATACACTACTTCACAAGTTTAATCCCCACGTCTCTTTGATCACAACATGCACCCGGTGCTGGCAGGTCACATTTTTTTGACATACAAATATATATATATTATGAACGCTCAATATTATATTAATTAATATTTATGCCATAAACTCATATCTTCTTCAAGAGTACAAATAGCTTTAAGCATAAAAATAGGCTATCAGCGATACTGACAGCCTATCTTAAAAATTATTTTTTACTCATTTATTTCGCTTCTATTCCCTCAACATCAACACACTTCCCTGCACCGTTTCGGGGATACCGGAATCATTATTCTTACCTGTCCACACGTTATCATCGATAAAAACAGCGCGGGCACGCCAGATATAGGTTCCCTGAGGCATCATTTTTCCTTTCACGTTCCGCCCGTCCCAGCCTTCCGAAGGCTTACCGTCTTCCAGCGCTCTGGTTTCCCAAATCTTGTTCCCGTAATAGTCATAAATCTCCAGCCAATATTCCTTTAATCCGATGGCAATCCCATTAAAACGATTCACTTTTCCGTTCGTGCTTCCCGGAATGAAAGTGTTAGGGAAATACAAACCTTTCATTTCCACAACATGCTCGATCTCCGCCGTGTCCAAACAGCCATAGTAACTCATGGCAATATACCTCACCGGATAAGTCCCGTTCTCCCGGAACTCCTGAAGCTGGTCGTCCTGCGAACGGACTGTGCCGCTCAACGGTAACTCCCAGTAACCGTCCGTACCTCCTACGGTTTGATTCAGGAAAGTCACCTTTTCCGGACGTCCGAATACAACCTGTTTGTCGATAGCGGTTTTAGGCTGGTAATACACTGAAACTTCCCCGGCATATTCCGACTTACATCCTTTATCGGTCTGAGCATACAACGTCACGTTAAACTTCTGTACCGTATCGGTAGAATTTCTATACCAATGCTCCTCGGCCGTGGTCACCTTCGTCCCATCGCCATAATCCCATTCAAAATGGGCTTCTCCTTCGATTTCCGGCCGATAAAGGAAAGGGGAACAATGCACCGTGTCTAAAAGAGTGATCGTAACAATGGGTTTATTATAAATTTCCACCTCCTTGCTTACAATGGCTTTACAGCTCGCCTTCTGGGCGGAAGTACCTTCCACGGTTACGGTATATTTTCCATAACCGACGTAAGTATACTGCAAACTATCCCGGTTGCTACTCTGCCCGTCACCGAAATTCCAGTTCACAAACTTCAATTCCTGATCGGAATGCACCACGAAAGTAAGCGTATCGTCCTCACATACCTGATCTTCACTCAGCAGTTCCAACTGCGGTAAGGGACGGACGGTAATCGTATCGTCGGTCGTGTGATAACCACAACCGTTATCGATCAACAGGCTCACCACATATTGCTGCGGCACCTGATAAATATGGCAGGGACTCCAAACCGTGTCTTTCGTTCCGTCGCCAAAATTCCAATATGTATTCTCGATAGCGCTTAACGTATCGGTGGAATTATTCCGGAAACAAAGTTCTTCCCCCACACATACCTCCCGCTTTCTGGGAGTGAAGTGTGCCGAAATTGTCCGGGGTTTCACCACTAAAGTATCGGTATACACATCCTCATCGCACGCATTGACTGCTTTCAGGGTGATATAAAATGTAGTAGAAGCCGTATCGGTAACAAACTCATGCACCGGATTCCTGACATTCGTTTTCTCGACAATCTCTCCGGTACGGGCATTTTCAAACGTCCAGTCGAACGTCACATTATTCCCGGTCGTCGTATTCTGTAACTCCAGTAACACAGGGGAACATTCCCATTCATGCTTTAAAGCGAACATTACTTTAGGGGCAGACAAAACTGTAATCGTCCTCTCCATTTCCTCCCTGCCGCACATATTACTCACGATAAACCGCGCTATGTAAGTCGTATCCCAGGCTCCGGACGGATAATATTTCGGTTTCACCGGCAATAACCCCTCCGATTCCGTATCATCCCCATACTCCCACTTAAACGAAAGGTAATTGTGATTATCGGCATAAGTCGACGGTTCGATGGTAAAATCCACTTCCAACGCCGCCCGCTCATTGTCGGGGTCTACCCCGAAACGGGCACAGGCTTTCAAAGGATCGGCCTGAAAGAAAGCAGGAGGAGGCACATTGACGATCTCGATTTCCACCGTGTCCGAACGGGAAATACAACCATAGCGTGAAGTGACCACATGACTGATTTTCTTGTATCCGGCTTCTTCATAAGTATGAACCTGATTACCTTCGGACACCACCTTTCCCGATCCGTCGCCGAAATTCCATTCAAACCGATTGCCATCCAACTGCTTAGGCTTTACCTCGACTTCGGTGCGGATGCAATTCAAAGCAGGCACTTCAAACTCGGTTTCGGGCAAAGGATGAACGGTCAGCACCGTTGAATCCACATTCCTGCAAGCATGCTCATCCGTAAAATAATACTCCAATTTAAAATCCCCGGCACTATTCGGTGTAAACAAATCCCCGGCAAGCACCGTACCGTCCGCCAATGTCCAATATCCGTTCAGGGGAGTTCCGTTCACCAAAGGCAACGGGTCGTGATTGATACACATTTCCAAAGGATCGCCCGCTTCCACATGGGGCAACGGGAAAATATGCACATTCATCGTATCCCTCGCCATACAACTGAAATTCGCTTTGCTATACACCAATTCGATGTCACCTTCGAAATAGGCATCGAATGCCGGGTTAAACCAGTCCTTTCCCTCTCCGTCCCGGTATAATATCCGGTCGGCACCCGGCACATTGTTCTCCTTTAACATCCAGGTTCCCCCGGCAGGCAAAACCTCCAGCCGGAAAGGATCGGTCAATACGCAAACCGCTTTATCCTGCAACGGTTCGATGGGAATAAACTTATCGACTTTCACCTGAAAAGTCTTCCGTCCCGGCAACGGGCAACGGTTGCTGTATTCCACCGTCACCTCATAATCGCACGCATGGAAAATAATATCGGGATAAGCGGAATGAATCGTTGTTCCGTTCGTAAACTCATAACCTTCCGACAGGCTTCCGGGACGCTCGGTGATCTGCCAATTCACCTGCCGGACCGGGTCGTTGTTTTCTTTCACCGTAATCCGGTCTGCCCCCTGAAACAACAAAGGCTCACAGGCATCCGCAATATCGGCAATATCGATCTCCGGCACAGAATAAGCCTTCACCCTGAATTGCGACATATCCACCCCGCAAATATTCTCCACTTGCAGGGATATATTATAAAATCCGGCCTCCGTAATTTTCAGCTGCGGGCGTTCCGAAGATCCGTCCCCCTGAATATATTGCCAGCCCCCGCCTGAAGCGTTTTCGGGCATAACCGTCCACGTGTAGCTCAAGGAATCCCCCTCGGAACGGTTATCCAATGTCAGCTCGAAATCGGTACATCCCACGGAATCCACTTCAAAAAACGATTTTTGATCCACAGAAATCACATCCACCACACTGTTGAACTCCTGAAATCCTCCGGCTGCACACTGGGAAGAAGCCTTCAGGGTAATCGTGTAACGGGCGTTTTCTCCCTGAAAATTGAACACGGGGAATTCTGCCGCCGCATCGAACAGGGGCGGGGTGACAGCCCGGTCGGACACCACGCTCCACGCATACGTCAGGACATTGTTCTTTTTATCGATATACTGCAAATGATCCTTCATATCCAATTCCCAGTCCGCACAAATCTTTTCCATCCGGGGCTGCAACACAATTTCAGGAACGCCTCTGACAATCACACGGAACTCTTTCGTCACGGCATCCTTACAGGTACTGAAAACAATCACTTTCACCCGGTAATCCCCATATTTGAAAAACTGGAACGAAGGAGCTTTCTTTAACTTTCCCTGTTCCGGATCGAGCGCCGTTCCACCCTCCACAAACTGCCAGTCCCCGGCTTCCCCGCCCTCTACCGTCCACAACCAGCTCAACTGTCCGGCATCCTCCGTCATGGTATTCTCGAAATCCACCATCCCGTTTTCACATATATCGGCCGTCAAAGGCTCTGCGGGAGTGGGCGTTTTCAGGGTAATATCCCCGTAAAGTTCCGGATCGTAAATCCAATTCTCCACCTCGGCCACCGGATTGGAAGCCGGACATCCGGCATGTTTAAGCTCTGCTTTCACCCAATATTTACCCGGACGCTTGAAATCGACTTCCGGATAAAGCTGTGTCAAAGCGTCTGCCGCCATTTCATAATCACCCGGCAAATCCAACCCGTCCTGCCGACGGATCGTCCAGGTGACTTCCGGCGTATTGTTCCACCAATGGTAATTATCTTCTCCGGCCAAAACCAACTTACCGGGACAATGTGCCACCCCAACCAGCTGCACCTCCGGGTTTTTCCGCACGGTTATCCGCAAAGAGGCATAAACTGTGTCGCAATACCCGATCACGGTAGCTTTCACATCGTAAGTCCCCCATTTCTGAAACGTAATGGCGGCCACCTTTTCATTATCTTTATCGTTGAGAAATTTGCAATCGTCGGGCGTACCCCCCTGAGGTTGTCCCTCTTCCGGCACCAAAACCTCCCATTTATACCGTAATTCCGTCCCCTCCGGATCTCTTTCCGAAGCCAGGTTGGTAAATATAAGCCGACCTCCCTCGCAAACTTCCGAAAAATTATCCTTCTCCTTCACCGTCACATCCAATCCGGCTATTCTCACCCTCGTTTCTCCCTGCACCACTGTATCGGTCGGCGGACAACCTGCATTCGGAACGGTCACCGTATAAGTATAATTTTCCGAAGTCCGGAAATGCACCTGAGGCTCCGGAGAATCGGCCGTCGTCCCATTCAAAAAATCCACCGTATTCGGCGTAAACTCCCAATGGGCTTTTTGCTCATTATTATACCAATTATAGAAAATACAAATTCCGGCATTCATCACATCGTTCGGACAAAGTTCCCTGGGGAAATTCGTCATGAAAACATCCGGGTTTTTCTTCACATGCACGGTGAAACTCACAGGCTCTGCATTACAATCCACCTGCATCAGGTTCGTCACGATAAAATCCCCATAACCACTAAACTTAAATGTGGGCGACGGTGAATTACTATTTCCGGATACATATTCAGCCCTCCAGTTAGGATCGAAATTGCCGAAAGGAGTAACAGCCCAGTTATGCTTCAAACGCTCGCCTGTGGAATGATTGGTAAAAGCAAGCTCTTCCCCGTCGCAAATCGATATAACGCCGTCTGCTCCGGGTGTCACTCCGGGCGTAATATGAGCCACGATATTCGGGTCTTTCACCTTCAAGGTTTTCGTTACCGTACGTTTACCGGGATCGCCGCATTCCACCCCATCGACGGATGCAGCCCCCAGGTTAACCGAAATCGAATAAGTATTCCCCACCTCCAGTTTTACCCTCGGGTATTCGGAATCAATCCCATACCCCGGCTCATATTCCACAGTCCCTGTCATTCCGGCCATTGGCTCGATCTTCCACACCGGGCTTTCCGTATTCCCATTCCATTGTATATTAAAATAATCCGCCAAATTAAGGGGCAGAGCATCGCTTCCACGGGGCGCACACAGGGAATCTATCCATCCATGCGCGCTGACTTCCGGATTTTTCGACACGGCAACGATTTTCGAATCCTCACTTTGGGGACAATTATTCCGCAAGGAAAGGCTTATCGTGTATTCTCCGTAGCCATTCAGCTGAATCGCCGGATTAATCGAATTGGAATTTGTTCCGTTCACAAAAAGATAATCATTCACCGGATTACCCGATATTTCCCAGAAATACTCTATATCTTCACCCAGGGAATTATCGGACACATGCACCACATCGCCCGAACAGATTGCAGTCCGGTCTATATTGAAATTCACTTTAGGCGACTCTACAACTGTTACCGTCTTGATCATCGTATCCCGGGAACATTCCAATCCGTTCGTCCAGGCCACCAACTGAATCCGATACGTACCGGGAGTATCGAAGGTCACACTGGGCTCTCTCGTAAATTCGGCAGGATTGTTCCCGCAATTCCAGATGTAATCCGTACTTTCCTGACACAGCACATTTTTCCCTTCGACTGAAATATTTTTTATTCCTACCGGATACCCCGTACAAGCCGTCCCTATAAATTCAAACCGGGCTTTGGGCGGCACAACTACCGCCGTATTAAAGGTCGTTTCATAAACCAGTCCCGGACACTCATTTTCAACTTTCATCATCACCCGGATCGGACAATCCTCCGTCTCGAACTTATGTTTCAGGATGCCGTTATATTCTTCCACAATCTGTTTCTGGGTATAAGTCTTCTGCACATTATCCCCGAAATCAATATAGTAAGTAGTTCCCTCGGTTTGCAACTCAAAATCGATCAGCTTGATCTCCGCTTCCACATTGTTACAGGTATTTCCGGCTTCACCTTCTTTCAAAGCGACAATCGGTTTTTTCAACCGCATCACCTTATAAATCTTCGATAAATTTTTCGTTCCGTCTGTCGACCGCCACGAAAAGACGAGTTCGAACACCCCGAACGGCAAATAAGTATGCACCATCGTTTCCCCGCTTCCCCAATTTTCCAGGGGACTTCCATCGCCCCAATCCACCTGGAAAGTTCCGTTCTGAAAACCGGGATGCGTACATTGGTTATATACCGTAATGGCTTCCCCGTTTACATCGTTGTTACACAATTTGAATCCTCTCGGCTCAACCAAAATCAAATCGTTCACGGTCTGCGCCTGTATCTGCCCGGCTCCCGTCCACCACAACAGCAGCATACAACCGACATACCTGCAATATCTTAATAAGCTAAATCTTTTCATGACCTACATTTTCCAGTTTCGGATAAATAAAACCTGCCCCGCTTAAAAACGAAAAGCCTTATTTCGTTGCCTTGTACCCCGGATACGTTTTGTGTTGTTGGGTGAGTTCTCGAACCTCCCCACACAACGGCGGGGATTATGCTTGAGATACCAGTGCAGAGATAAGGAATGACTGGTATTTTTATACATCGTTCCCTGATGGGTAGGCACTTCGAAGGTATATCCTATCTTCCATCCGGTATTATCGTTACGCACCAAATTAACCCCCAGATGCAACAACAGCGTTCCCACCTGCAAGCCCTCATACTGGTCACTGCGTAATCCCAAACCGATCATCCCGAACCTTTCTTCTTCCCAATACACCCCGAAGTGCAGGTTTCTCATCACCGACTGAATATCCGCCATAAAATAAGGCGTAAGCACCGTATTGATCTGATTGCCCAAAGCAAACGGATGGGAATAGGAAACATAGGCGGAATAACGCCTGTTGAGTAAATTCTGTTCGGACGACACCGACCCGTGTTCGGAAAGAAACGATTGGGTCGACTCTATGATGTGGTACACCGAAAAACCATATTCCACGCTCGCCATTCCCCGGAAATTGATCGGGAAATCCGTCTGTCCGTATATTCCGGCAGCCATATCGAACAGCGTGATCTTATCCGCATAAAAATTCACCAGCTCCGGGGATAAATCCAAAATCTGCCCGTAATAAGGATCGAACTGGTCGCCTAACGTAATCTTAGAAGGATCGAGGCTCTTTTGGTAAATCATCGGCTGCAACCCCACCTGCAACACGGTGGAACGGGAAATTTTCACCCTGCCGGAAATGGCCGCCGCAAAAGAATTTGTGACATACATCACCGAGCTTTCCTGATCGCGCTGGTAAAACAGCGACACCCCGCCCAACCCGAATGTCCTTTTCTCCTGAAAGGGATAATCGGCAGACACGAAATAAGACCTGAAATCCAAAGGATGACTCCAATACGTGCGCTGCATCCCTACATTCACACCCATCAATCCGTCAAATCCGGAATATCCCGGATTATTAAAGGATTTCCACATAAAAGGATGAGGCAATTTGGTGTCCTGGGAAAACACCCCAAGCCACAAAAACATCCCCGACAATAATATGACAATTTTTTTCATAAGCCCATCGCAGCATATCGCTGTCCGTTCATTACCAGCCAGCAAGCCGGCTTCCGTTTCAAAACTATACTATTAACCCTATTCTTTTAACAGCAACACAGTTCCCTGAGTCGTCTGCCGCTGTCCCGAACGGTTATTTTCACCCGTCCATACATCCTCGCTAAAGAAAATCGCTTTGGCCCTCCAGATATACACCCCTTGCGGATACAACTTCCCTTTCGAATCTCTCCCGTCCCATCCTCCGGCAGGCATACCACCTTCCAGCTCCTTCGTTTCCCATATCTTATTCCCATACTGGTCGAAAATTTCCAAATGATATTCCTTCAATCCCATTCCCACCCCGTTAAAGCGGCTAACTCTGGCATTGACGCTGTGAGGAATGAAGGTGTTGGGGAAATAAAGTCCCCCTTCATACGAACGGTGGTCGATATGCAGAGAATCCCGGCAACTGTATTCGTTCAGCACCACCAGTGAAACCGGATAAACATCTTCGCGCTCGAAAGTCACCTCCTGGTCGTCGGGAGAATTCACCACGCTTCCTCCCGGTAAATACCAGGTGCATTGTGAAAAATCTTTCGACAGATTGATAAACCGCACTTTTTCCGGCCTTCCGTATTTTATATCTTTACCTATCCCCGCTTTCGGGCCGTTATAGATTCGGATCAGCCCGTGATGTTCTTCCCGGCAACCGTAGTTGTTTTCCACATAAGCCGTAAGGTTGAACGTCCGGATAAAATTCGTATCATTCTCATACAGATGCTCCATCTCCGATGTCAAAGGCGTACCGTCGCCATAATCCCACTTAAAATAATCGTATGAAGTGGCGGATACCCTGGGATTGTAAAGGAAAGGCGGACAGGTCATCGTGTCCAAAGGAGCGATTTCCACCCTCGGATTCGACCAAACTTCTATCGTCTTCGTCACTTCGCCCGGACAGGACGGAATTTGGTTCCCCTCTCCCCTTACGCGAAGGGTGTATAGGCCCGGCTCCTCAAAAGCGTGCTTCATTTGCAAAGCTCCCTGCTCCGGTTTCGTTCCGTCCCCGAAATTCCAAACCACATTTTTCAGGGGCTGGTCGGAAGACACCTTTAAGGTTAATTCCACATCTTCACACAAAGCCGCATCCGATTCCAGTTGCAACACAGGAACCACATCCACGAATACCGAATCGCTAAATTCCCGGCGTGAACAGCCGTTATCCACTTTCAGCGTCACCCGGTATGCTCCGGGCTCCGCATACACATGGCAGGTGTCCCATACCGTCGCCAGCTGCCCGTCGCCGAAATCCCAGGAATAGTTCAATGTGCCGTTCGGATCGCGGTCGGCGGAATTATTTTCAAAACACACGGAATCCCCCGCACAAACATATCTCTTGCTTTTCGTAAACCCTGCCAGCAAGGTGTTCGGCTTCACCTTCAATTGACGCTCGAACGATGTCCCGCCGGACGTACAACGGTTTTTCGCCGTCAGTTTAATCGTAAAAACCGACAAACTCGTCGTCGTGGTAAACACATGCACCGGGTCGATTTCCTCCGAAGATTGCCCGTCGCCGAACTCCCACGTATATTGATTGTGCGATCCCGTACTTTTATTCATAAACAGCACTTCTGCCGGAGTACATCCTTCCTCCTCCGGATTCATCGCAAAACGGGCCACAGCTCCCGACCAAACTCCTACGTCGGCAGTTGCTTCCTCCGCCCCGCATACATTATACACACGGAACGTAATCCGATAAACCGTATCGAACAGCCTCGCCTGATACGTCTGGGACTCAGGCTGAGGCCGGGTGCTTTTTTCCCCGTTTCCAAAATCCCAGGCATATTGAAGGTTATAATATTCTCCCGCAAAATGCGAAAGGTCCACCTGGGGCTGCGTCGTAAACGGGCCGCATCCGGCTGTGTCGGTCAGGGTGAACAAAGCCGGGGGAGGAACTCCCAAAACCTTCACAGGGTAAGGCGCTCCGGTAACCGTACACCCCTCCTTCGACGTAACGGTCAATACCACCTCATATTCTCCCACATCGGCATATTGATAAACGGCAGGAGCATCTTCCGTTTCAAAGACATCTCCATTTCCGAAATCCCATTTAAAATGATTTCCTTTTCCCAACTCCAACGGCACATACAAAGAATCGGTAACACTGCACTGCTGGTAAGAAGCCTTAAAAGCGGGATCGGGCAAAGGAAACACCGTCATCCGGATCGTATCCAGATTCGGGCATCCGGTCGAAGCATCCGTATACCAATATTCCAGCCTGAAAACACCGTCCCCGTTCTCTTCGGGGAAAAACCGATTATCCCTCACTCCCGTTCCTTTCCATTCCCCGTCCAAAGGAAGAACACCCTCCAGGTCGAGAGGAGAGTCGTTCAAACAGGCAGAACGGTCAATCCCGGCCTCGACCACCGGCAATTTATTGACTGTAACTTTCATATTGGCAGAAGCCAGGCAACTGCCATTCCCCCGGACATACGTCAACTCATATTCTCCGTATTCATCCCGATAGGGATTGAAATAATAATCTTTTCCGGTCTTTTCCGCCACAGCATTCGCATCCGAACAGCTCCACTCCCCCCCGTGAGGCTCCGCCCTCAACAAAAAAGCCTCCGTATGGGCGCAAACCACCGTGTCGGGCATTAGCTGCACCGGAACAAAACGGTCGACAGCAACCGTATAATGCACACTCACCGTATCTTTACAACGATTCTTAAATTGTCCGGTAATCACATAGTTCTTTCCCCCGGCAAACTTAAAATCGGGACGTTCGTCCTCCCAATCTTTCCCATTGGCTAAAGCCGCTCCCTCCGGTGAAATTTCCCAACGGACAAAATTCAACGGATCGTTATTCACCTGAATCTCTCCCACATGTTCCTGCCCCAGAAAAACGTAACCGTTCTCGCAAACCGTACCCAAATCCGTACCGCCGATAACGGCAACCTCCGGCTTCGAATAAGCATGCACCTGATAAACCGCAGAATCCTCCATACAAATATTAGCAGCCTTCAAAACCACCCGGTAATCCCCGGCCTCTTTTATTTCGGCAATTAATCTATTATCTGCCGCCGATAATAGATCCCTCCCCGCCACAGGAGTGACACTCCACGTGTAAGTCACAGAATCCCCCTGCGATTTATTCAAAGCCACCACTTCCAGCCCGTCGGTCGTACAGCCTTCGGTTTCTAACAATTCTGCCTTTGTCACAACAGACGACCGCAACACATTCACCTCCCCGGTAACGGTTTGCACTCCTCCGTATTCAGCCTGGGCTTTCAGGGTTAAAACATAACGTCCGTTCTTCTCGAACCTGATCTTATAAAACAAATCCGAAGTCGTTCCCTCCGTAATCACATACCCCGTTGCCGGATCTCCTGTCACCAAAGAAATGGTCCAGTTACAGACAATCTCCGTGCTTCCCGATGAATCGCATGTCAAATAATCCCTCAGGTCTATCTCCTCCCAGTTATCACAACGATTGGCTATCGGTTTAAAATCAAACTTCGGAATCCCTTTCACCACCACCGTAAACTCCCGGAAATCGGAATTGCAAGTTCCTTCAATATCCACCCTCACCTTATAAACTCCGTATTTACCAAAAGTCACCGAAGGTGCGGCGGCAGCCGCGTCCGAAATCAAGACTTGTCCCCCCGGCTCGACGGACCATTTATAAGTCAGTCCCACCCCCCGGCTTTTATTGATAAAAGTCAAAGGCTTCCCTTCCACCACCTGATACTCGTTCGTCCCCGGCAATTGCACGACATCGGCATTCAATTCCGGTTTTATATCGATATACAGGGCAGGATCATACACGGTCACCTTCTGTGAAACCATTGGATTTTGGGCACTGCATCCCGCATCCGACTTCACCTCCACCTGCAAAACATAATCGCCGGGCGTATTCAGATCCAGTTGGGGTAAAAACGCATTCCATTCCAGCGATTCGGGCGGCGTACAATCGGCCCCGTCCGGTTTGGACACCAATTTCCAAACCACCCGGCGCGTACTTTCGGCTCCGCTCTTCCAGCCGTCATTCCAGGTATAATGCACCAACTGGTCGGTCAATTCCAATTTTCCCGGGCACATGGCAGGAATAGCAGCCAGCGTCACTTCCGGGTCTTGCCTCACCACAATGGTAAAAGGCAAGGTTTCCGGACGGCAAACCCCATTCACAACGCCCGTTACGTTATAGATTCCCGATTTTGTAAATTCAATCACCGGAGCTTTCGAAGTTTCGCCCCCGGCAAGCACAAACTGGTAACTGTCCGGCGACACGCCCCAATAATATTCCGGCTCCACCGCCACCGAAGAATTATTTTGAAACGTCACCCGTTCTCCCAGGCAAATCGTGCTTTTATCAGGCTTAATATCCAAATCCATTTTCGGATTACTTACCTTCAGATTTTGCCGAATATCCAACGAAGGCGAAACACAGGAGGTGGGATTGCTGATCTTCAGGTGAATCACATAATCCCCGTATTTCGGAAAAGTAACTTTAGGCTGCCGGCTATTTTCTCCCTCCAGCAAGGCGGCTTCTTCCCCTCCGGTCACTTCCCAGGTAAAAGTCACCCGGTCGTCGTTCCCATTCGGGCGGTAATCGATATAATCCGCCGGAGAAAAAGGAGTTTCCGGACAGACCACCGCCGGAAATGCAGTGAAATAAACTTCCGGCGCCCTGCGAACTTTTACGTTAAATTCCCGGCGTTCACTTTTACACGCAGCCGTTACCTCCGCCACAATTTTATAATCACCGTAACGATCGAATGAAAAAGTCATTGTTTTCCCGTTATTCCCCGGAATTTTCGTGCAATTCGCCGGAGTTCCGTCGGCATTGACCGCACTCCACTCCGTTTTTAAATCCACCCCGGATAAATTATCGGTAAATACGATTTCGGCATTTTCACAGACATCCAATCCGGAAGTGGTAATCTCTCCCCGAATCGCGGAATCGCGCACAATAATCTCCTGTTCTGCTTCCAGCTTTGCCCCATCCGGACATCCGGCACTGTTCAACTTCACCCGCAATGTATATTTCCCCGGATTAGTAAACCTTAAACTGGGAAATTCAGCCTGCTCGCTGTTCAGCAGAAATTCATCCCCAACCTTCGGCCCTTCCAGCTCCCAGGTGGGAGTCCGGGGATTCCCGCTCCAGGTCCAGTTATAAGTGATATAACTATCCAGCCGCAACCGATCTCCGGGACAAAGGGAGGGCAACGGCTTAAATTCCACAATTTCAGGATTTTTCTTTACCACCACTTCCACATCGGCATCGTCCGACGAACAACCGTTATCCACCGTCAGCCTCAATCGGTATGTGCCGTGCCTGGTGAACGTAACTGCCGGATCGGCAACCGAGGCATTCGGGCTGAAACTCACATTCCCACTTCCCCCGGAAACAACACGCCAGCTATATTTTTTCTTATCGCCTGTCGACCCCGAACCTTTCAACGCCACGGTTTCACCCTCGCAAATGGCAGCCTGCAATGGCTCTGCAATAGCTTCTACCCGACGGATTATAGTGATATTTTTCGTTAAAGTGGCCTTGCTACATTCCGACCCCTTGGTGGCATTCAAAGTCACCTCGTAAGTTCCGGTTTCATGAAAAACCAAAGGAAAGGCAACGGGTTTTCCATCCACCAACCAGGAAAATGAAGGTTTCTTGCAAGCGGCATCCCCGTCGGCAGATGTTGTATTTTGAGGAGTGATCTGATTTTCGGTACACTCTTCCGAAGGCAGGTCGAAACCGAGCTTAGGCGGGATAACGATATAAATGTTTTCGATATTGGCAGAACGGCTGGCACACCCGTTATCTGCCGTGATCTTGATCGTGATGCCATCCGGATACCCTAATTCGCAATGGGATTGTTTATACAAATGAGAGATTTTCCCACCCGTTTTCTCCAATTCCTCTCCTGTATAAGATTGCTGCACTTTGTCGGCAAAATCAATTACATAAGAAGTATTCGTTGTATTTTCTTCCCAGTTCAGCACGTCGAATTCAACGGAACTCCCCACACACTGAATCCCTCCGGCAGCAATTTTAATACCGATAGCGGGCTGGGCAATTTCATTGACCACTTTTTTAGTAATAGCCGGAAGATAGGAAGACGAACCTTTGGCCTTAGCCGAAAAAGTTAAAGTAAAAACACCCAAATTTTCATATGTATGGAAAAGCTGACCCGCAAACTCCACATTTTCATCGATACTCCCATCGCCCCAATCAATCCGGTAACTTCCTGGCTCGATGGCCGTTTGATCTGATTTATTTATAATAGTCAGGGTGAAACGGCTCTCTCCGACACATTGCCTAAACCCCTCCGGACTCTCCAATTCTAACTGCTGACACACACTTTCTAAAACCGGGAATACCAATAAACACACGAGGAACAAAGCCAACCTAAATACCTTGTTCATGCTATTTAGATATTAAATATGTATCCGGCAAACTTAACATTTTTTGTAATCTATTCAAACTTAATTGTAAAAGAAATCAGGTAATCTTTTGTTCAAAAAAATCTCCCGAAAAAGAAGTAATTTTTATTATCAAATTTTGTGTGTTTCAAAAAAACGCCTATCTTTGCAACGCTTTTGAGAAAATTCCTTAGTAGCTCAGTTGGTTAGAGCGGCGGACTGTTAATCCGTAGGTCGTAGGTTCAAGTCCTACCTGAGGAGCTGAGTTCTGAAAATTCAAAAGTAAATTCCTTAGTAGCTCAGTTGGTTAGAGCGGCGGACTGTTAATCCGTAGGTCGTAGGTTCAAGTCCTACCTGAGGAGCCAAACAAGACAAGCCACCATTTCTGGTGGCTTTTTCATTTTCCAGCCGCTCTTTTTCCCAGGAAATCAAATTGAATATTAATATCGCTTCTTGAATGGGGACGAATACAAATGATTCACTTCATTTATTACCCGGTTTATCACTCTCTTCAATGATTTCGATAGCTCTTTCCAGCACTTCATCCCGTCCGGCCTTTATTCCGGCAATCGTGGGTTCGATGTATTCATCGATTTTTACCCCTTTTCGCTGAAGGTCTGACCGATCGGGATAATACACGCCGCGACCGGACATATAGGTAACGATCCCTCCGGGTAAACTGAATTTTGCAACAGCTCCGTCCGCTCCGGCAGTCGTACTACCGATCACCGTAACATTTGTCGCAAGTTGAAGCCCTAAAGTGACATCCTCCGCCATACTTTGTGTTTGCTCGTTTACAAGCACCACGATTTTCTTTTCATAAGCATTTTGCTTTTTCTGTACCCTTTTAGGCACATCCTTATCCTCGTTCACAATAAAAAAATAACCGGGATACGACACATCTGCAATCGTAACCAAAGAAAAGGGAAAAGACCTTTGATTCAGATGCTTTAAAAACGGAAATGAAATGTAATCTCCCGGATAACAACGAATGTCGATGATTAATCCCCTCGTTCCGCTCAACACCTTGCTTATTCCCCGATCCCGGTTACTTGCACTGCACTCTGACGATAAAACATAACCGATATTGTCGTTTATAATCTGATAAGCTTCTTTTTTAGGAACTGCTTTTTTATAAATCGAATCCAACTGCCCCAGATCGTAGCACAAAATTTTCAAATCGAGAGGCTTATTGTCCCGGAGTATCGTTACCTCCATCACACTGGCATTGCCTCTCAATATACAAGGCTCTATATCTCTTAACTTTACAGCATAATTAGAAGCAGGCGTGTAAGGAAGCATCTTTTTCACAAGGCTATCGACCGCCTCTCCGTTAATGTCCGTAATAATATCCCCGATCTCGATATTTTCTTTAGGATATGTGCCTTCCCCGATAAAATTTCTGACGATTAACTTGTTTTCTATGAATCTCACGTTGAAAGCGGGATGCAATAAACCTTGTTTTTGGCGAAAAACGGGATTATCGGTCACAAAGAAACCATGTGAATCGTCTATTTTGCTTTCCAGTTTCAGACAGGTTAAGATATATTCTTCCTCATTTTTAGCCTTTATAAATTCCGGCAGCATCTGAACCAGGACTTCCGACCATTTTTGATCGCACAAATCCCGATAGGGGAAAAAATAATTAATGATATTCCAGTGCCTGAACAAGGCCAGCAACCGATAGGACAGGTCGGGATACGACACATCTTCGTATGCCTTTTCATGATCGAAATTTATAATTCCGTTTTCCACACGAATATAGTAATTGGATGAAATGACGGCATTTTCCAGAATATATTTTATCTTATCGATAGTCTTCGGGGTAAAATAATCCGGATTGAACAGTTCCCCGTAGTCGGGTCGCGATTTGGCTTCACGATCCGGCACCTTTTTATCCGGATTCTCAGGAATAGGAGGTAAACCATCCATCCATCTCTCTAACAACCTTTTCCATTCTTTTTCGCTTTTTGCTTCCAGAACGCCAGGAATCCTTTCCATTAATTCCACATCCCAGTCATATTTTCCCGCGGCTACTGCGGGATGGTGATATTTCAGGAAACCCCAAAGTTGTCCTAAAGCCACCAATCCTTTTTCATTCCAATTATTACTGCCTGCTTCATTCGATTTACGATGGGAACCGCACGAAATTCCCGCGAATAAAAAGACACAACACAATAGGGGTATCATCTGTTTCATCGTATTTTTATTAAAAAAACAGGAACTGAAAAAATCCGGCCACATTTTTCTATTTCAAATTATTTCAAAGCCGCATCTATCAGTTTTCTCAATTGTTCCCCCTCGCTGGGACGATGAGTGTTATATTGAATGATCTTCCCGTCTTTGCCAATCAGGATATAGGTAGGGAACGATGATACATGATAAGCCTTACAGACCTCTTCTCCCCGGGTATCCATAACGTTCACCCCGCCGATCTTGTACTCCCCGATCATTTTTTTCCAATAGTCCTTATTTTTCGTAAAAGCCATCACATTTAGAAATACCACATCTTTATCCTTGTAATGTTCCTTCAGTTGAGGCGCATGATTTTTAAACTCATACATGCAGGGCCCACATCCCATACTCCAAAAATCCACATAAACCACCTTCCCCCGGCAACTCGACAAAGTGAATTCCTTACCCGCCATATCCTGCAAAGTAAAATCCGGTGCCACACTCCCCGGAGCTGTCAATTGTGACCTCAGATACTGCTCGTCCAGCATTTTGGAATAAGGACTAAGCGTAAAATCTTCCTGATAACGCCGATATAAATCTTTTCCCTTTTCAGGATCACCCCGTAACAATTGCTCTATAACATATTGTACCAAAAAAGCATTCAGCACTTTTCCGTCGAGAAGCAGGCCGGCCATATCGTAGGTAAGCCCGAATTTAGGCTCCTGTCCCGTCAGGGCGGACAGCTTTTTCGGCATCACCATCAGCATGGTATGGCGGAGAACCGACATATACTCATCCTGCCCCACGGCCAACGGATTACAGATTTCAATATCCCTGATACAGTCGAATTCTCCGACCGTAGAATCCCGGTCGGCTATTAATTTCTGGTAAACAGGCCGATATTTGAAATAATTCAGCATATATTGGTAAAAATCAAGCGTAAATTCATCCTTTCGCGCTTCCATCCTCTTCCGGTAGTAATCGGCTTTCTCATCCAGCTCTCTATAATAATCCTTTGAAGACAATTTATTCCGGTCGATACGGTATAACGAATATCCCCAATTGGCACCTTCCTCCTGATAATAACGGTTATTTCCGGCTCCCAATCCCCCGAACTCCACTTTTTTACCCCCCAAAGCATCCAGCTTCATCGTGAGTTCATTTCCGGGTTCGAGGTACACGGAGTGGTCTTCATCAATTTTAATATAATAATCCTGAAGGTCGTTCACGAATATTCGAAATTCGAATTTTCCCTTAATCACCGGAACACGGAAAACCTGTTTGGAATATACAGGAAAATTATGGGCATATGTCACCTGGATAAACGTATCTTTTTTTACATTTTCGATTTCCCCCCGGATCGTGGCATTCGTTTCCTGGAAGGTCACCGTTTGTTCTTTCTCCCCCTCACACAACACAGAAAAAGGACGGGTATCTATCCGGCAAAACCGGATTTCACTTTGTACCCGTTTTTCCGTTTCATAGACCTTATTGTCCCAAAAACCTATAAAAAAGCGGCCTTCAGGATATTGTTCCCGGGAAGTGGTGTCGGACAACTGATAAACAGTATGTTTCCCAACCCCAAACAGCGATTGTATCTCCGTCATGGCATTTGCAATATCTTCCTCGTCCTCCAGCTCTGAATTTTTCAAAGAAAGCACCTGCCAATCCGGTGAAAGTTCTATCCGGGAATTCGCAGCCGGAGCATTTTCCTGCATGGAAGTGGGCCAACGGGGTGACACCACATCGCTATTCAGAACAGCCACTTCCTGCCACCGCGGATCTCCCGGCGACCTTTTCAATATAAAAACATTGTTGCTCTTTCTTTCCAGATCGATCACATACCCTTTTTTCCGGTGTGCCTGCGTCACGGAAAATTCATAATTTCTCCGTACCACCGTTTTCAGTTCCATCGGGTAAGCACTTTTTATCCCCCGCCTCGTTTCAATCGACAACAGCCTGAGTTGGTATTTTTCCCCTTCCTTCAATTGCAAAGGTTTCACTTCCCCGGCCCAAAGGGGAGCAATCGCCATACACCAACAAAACAAGAGCGTTCCAATATATTTCTTCATAAGACATGAATTTGAATTATTTAAACAAACCTATTGATATTATTTCACATATCAAAATATTTTTTAGCCTTTTGCAACCCTATGAATCTTTATATTCCCTTTTCCAGCAATACGTTTTTTTCATCTTTCTACCGATGAAGCAGCAGTCTTTCCGGTATTTTATCTATTTTTATCACATAGATTCGAATTCACCATCTTCATACAACAGACCCGATCATGAAAAAGATATTGCTTTTCATTCTATGCCTTCAAACCGTTGCAGGATTTGCCCGGAACGGATTTACAATCCGGGGAACGATCGAAGGGCTTACCACAGGCGAAATATATTTATTGAGCGATTTAAACCACAGGGATACGTTAGCTTCCGCCCCTATCCTGAAGGGTAAGTTTTGCCTGAAAGGCACAAGCGCAAGGCAGGCGGCCTTCCTGCGGATCAGGGGAGTTGTTAACGGTCCCGTCCTGTTTCTGGAAAACACGTCTTATTCAGCCCGGTTAAAAGTAGTATCCGCCTATACTCCGGATAATTCCGGAAATTTCATGGAAGTCAATGAATTGGAAAACGAACTCCACTCCATCATAACAGGCGGGAAAGACCAGAAAACCGCAAATGCTTTTTGGGAAATGCTCGCCGACGCTTCCGGGGAATACGAAAAAATGAGGAAACAATATACGGAAGCAGAACATCTGGGAAACGACCAGGTATTGAACGAACTGGAAAGCAAAGCGGAAACTTTGCAGCAAAAGACGCTGGAAACGGCCAAAGCCCTGATAGCACAGCATAACAACAGCTATGTTTCTGCCTATATGATTCAGGAATACATCAGCGACCTTTGTGAAGACCAGCCGGAAAAATTAAAAAAGATCTATGCCCTGCTGGGTGAAGAAGCCAGCCTGTCGGCATACGCCCGGCAATCTGGCATTCAGGGACAAATCACTAAAAAGAATGATATTCTCCCGCCTTTTTCACTCTCCACTCCCGAAGGAACGGCGGTTTCGCCCGACGGTGTTAAAGGCAAAGTCAAAATCCTCGAATTCTGGTCGAAAAGCTGTTCCCCCTGTTTGCAGGAAATCCCGAAACTACTTAAACTTTATGAAAAATATAAACCACAGGGACTTGAAATCATAGCGATTTCACTTGACAACGATCAGGAAACTGCCCGGAAATTAAAACAAAAATACCAGCTCACCTGGATTCAGGCAGGGAAATATAAAACCACCGATACCGATGTAAAGCAATTATATGGCATCTACACCCTCCCGTATAAAATCATCCTCACGGAAGACAACCGGATCATTGACAAAGGCAACCTCCCTTTACGGCAGGTTCAAAAGCTGCTCGATTCTGCCTTAACGGAAACACCGACGGAAAACTCTCCGGGGAAATGAAAGGTTCAAAGCATTTCTCATTTTTCCCCGGCTTCGTGTACAATCTTCATCAACCAGGCCAGCTGAACTCCTAAATCCTTCATATTCCGCAGTCCTTCGGCATCGCCGTACACTTCCCCCGGCATCTCTCCGATCCCGAAATTCCAGTAAGTCGACCCCGGCACAATCATACCGCTTCCCAGCATAAAACGGTTCAATTCATCGTAAACGGTAACAGCCCCGCCCCGGCGCACACTGATCACCGCCGCCCCAACCTTACGGGTAAGCGTACGTCCCTGTCCGATGGTAGTCAGCCCTAACCGATCCATAAACGCTTTCATCTCCGCACTCACACTTCCGTAATAAGTGGGCGAAGCCAGAATAATCGCATCGGCTTCCTGCGCCTTCCTGATATATTCGTTCATCCCGTCGGTCTTAATGGCACACTGTCCGTCTTTAGTTTTAAAACAGGTATAACACGAAGCACAGCCCCGCAACAATTTTCCGCCCAATTGCACCAGTTCCGTTTCGATTCCGGCCTCCCGGATCGGCTTAAACACCTCTTCGACCAATTGCTCTGTATTTCCACCTTTGCGGGGACTTCCGTTAAATGCAACAATTTTCATAGCCTTATTATTGATTCATATATATAGTTACTTCATTCGCTTAACGAGCCTCTCCGGCAAAGCTATAAATAATTCAACAGATCGGAAAAAAAATTATTCAGACATTCCCCACGGGGGCTTTCAATCTTTATTAAAAAAACACACCAAACTTTAACAATATATCGAAAAAAAGAGCATCTTTGTAAAAATTCATTCAAAAATTACTCATTTAATTTCCGGTATTATGCAGGAATGGTGGCTTTCTCTCGATATTTATATGAAAGTGGTATGGTTTATTACCTTAACCGCCAGTTTAATATTCATCGTGCAAACGATACTGACTTTCATAGGCATGGATGCAGACTCCGGCCTCGACGCCGATCCCAATGCTGCATCGGGCGCAGGTGAATTTCCTTTCCAATTATTCACATTTCGCAACTTCATCAATTTTTTCCTCGGTTTCGGCTGGACGGCTATCGTGCTGGAAGGGAAACTGAACGGCGCTCTCGTTGTTTTCCTGTCTTGCCTGGTAGGAATACTTTTAGTGGCGGCAGTGATGTACATTTTCTACCTGATGAGTAAAATGGAACAATCGGGAAATATCGACACCGCCAGCGCCGTAGGCTGCAAAGGCAATGTTTATTTAAAAATTCCGGCAGCGCGGAGCGGGGAAGGAAAAGTGCAGATCACCATACAGGGGGCGATACGGGAATACGATGCCGTGACCAATGGCGAAGAATTGCCGACAGGTACTCCGGTAGTCATCACACAGGTGTTGAACGAAAACGTGCTGATTGCCGCCAAAGCCTGAATGCCGGCAAACAAAGCTATTATCAAATCTCTTAATCAATAACAGTCTATGGAATCAGAAATGTATTTAATCGTGGTGATTGTGGCCGTATTGTTCGTCACATTCGCCGCCATTCTTTCACGCTACAAACGCTGTCCTTCCGACAAAATTCTGGTAGTTTACGGAAAAACAGGGAAAAACAAAACCGGAGGAGTCAGTTCCGCCCGGTGTATCCACGGAGGTGCAGCCTTTATCTGGCCGGTATTCCAAAGTTATGCCTTCCTCGACCTGACCCCGATCTCCATAGAATGCAACCTGACCAATGCCTTGAGTAAACAGAACATTCGTGTGGACGTACCCTGCCGTTTCACCGTAGGCATATCCACCGAATCCGAAAGCATGACCAATGCCGCCGAACGCTTGCTGGGGCAACGCCTGGAAAACATTCAGGACCTGGCGAAAGATATTCTGTTCGGACAGCTCCGTCTGGTCATTGCAACGATGGATATTGAAGAAATCAACTCCGACCGCGATAAATTCCTTGCTAATGTCAGTGCCAATGTGGAAGCGGAATTACGCAAAATCGGTTTAAAACTAATCAACGTGAACGTCACCGACATCCGGGACGAATCGGGATACATCGAAGCCTTGGGAAAAGAAGCAGCAGCCAAAGCCATCAACGATGCTAAAAAAAGCGTAGCCGAACAAAACCGCTTCGGAGAGATCGGTAAAGCCGAGGCCGACCGGGACAAAGACATACGTATCGCGGAAACTATCCGCGACACCCGTATCCGTACATCAGAAGCCAATGCCACGGCTGTGGAAGGAGAAAACAACGCTAAAATATTAATCGCCGACTCGGATGCAACCCGGCGCGAAAGGGAAGCGGAAGCCTCGCGTAAAGCGACGGCTGCCGAAAAAGTGCAAACGGCAAAAGCCCTGGAAGAAGCCTATTCCGCAGAAAGGGAAGCCGAAATAGCCCGTGCGGAAAGAGAAAAAGCCACCCAAACGGCAAACATCGTGATTCCGGCACAGATTGCCAAAGAAAAAGCGATCATCGAAGCCGAGGCAGAAGCGGAACGCCTGCGCCGCCAGGCAAAAGGAGAAGCCGACGCCATCTTTGCCAAAATGGATGCGGAAGCACGCGGTATGTATGAAATACTGACCAAACAAGCGGCAGGTTACGACCAGATTGTCAAAGCCGCTGCGGGCGATCCGGAAAAAGCCGTGATGATGCTTATCACCGACAAGTTACCGGAATTAGTGAAAACACAGGTAGAAGCGGTGAAAAACATCAAGATCGACAAAGTGACCGTGTGGGACGGCAACAATGCCGCAAATGGAAATACTTCTACTGCGAATTTCATTTCCGGTATGATGAAATCCGTGCCTCCTTTAAACGATCTGTTCAGTATGGCCGGCATGAATCTGCCTTCCTACCTGAAAGGAGCTTCCGATAAAACTCCGGGAGAGCCGGGCAAGGCTGCGGATCAGGAAACTGTAATCGAAGAAGCCGACTTAAAATAACATAAAATACGATAGAATTACGATGCCCTGTTCCCCGTTCGGGGACAGGGCATTTTTCATCCCCCGCCGAAAAACCAAAACAGCCGGATTCCCGTTAAAACCATAGGACATTCCTATTCACAGCTTAACGACCGACTCCCATGAAAACACTGCTTTTACTTTTTGTCCTTTCGAATATCTGCCTGTTCCCGGCCAAAGCCGAATCGGCAAACGACGATACACTCCGTTCGAATCAACTTCAACAAGTCAGGCAAACGGCCTTCGAACAAAGCACCCAGGGAGCGCGGCTAAAAGCCCGGAAAGGGGTGTGGCTGTTTGGCGGATCGTTCGGAATGGCCTTCGGCAACAAGCAAACCACCCTTAGCCTGGCACCACAGGTGGGGTATTCCCAAAGTCCTTATTTCTCGATTGGCGGCGGCATCACCTACAACTATTACCATGCTTCCAAGCCGGACGACAAGATGAATTATCTGGGACTGAACATTTTCGGAGAAATCAATCCTTTTCCATACCTCGCATTCCGCCTGCAACCGGAACTTTATGAAGGTTGGGGAAAAACAAACGGCAAAAACCGCTCCGCCGAGCTGATTCCCACCATCCTTGTCGGGGGTGGAATACGTCTGCCGTTCATCAAAGGAACTGTCGGCGTTATGTTTTATTATGACGTTCTCCAATACGACGACACCCCCTACGGCGATAATCTGTTCTATACGATCGGCTACACCTTTACCTTCTAATGGCGGCTGTTTCCCACCCTAAGAAAACACCTTTTTTCATACATAAATTCCAAACCGCATTTGGAAATATCCTGAAAATCCCTTCACATAAGAATTTGAACCGGGTTTCCCGTCCGCACCTTCGTCTCCGGAAAAGCGATCGAGGAATATCCGTATTTTCTTGTATCTTTGCGCCCGGAAAAACATCCTCCTCCACCGGAAACTTACCGGATAAAGGGTGGGATTATCACATATTTATCATTTATACATCGGTTTTATTACATGATTTCAGTAGACGGGCTTACAGTAGAATTTGGCGATCGGGCACTTTTTAAAGATATATCTTTCCAAATCAATGAAAAGGACAGAATAGCCCTGATGGGCAAAAACGGGGCAGGAAAATCCACCCTGCTGAAAATATTGGCAGGAGAACGCAAACCCACCCGGGGCAATGTATCCGCCCCCAAAGATACGGTAATCGCCTATCTGCCCCAGCACCTGATGACCGAGGACGGGCGCACGGTATTCGAGGAAGCCTCCCAGGCATTTTCCCATCTTTTCGAGATGGAGAAAAAAATCGAAGAGCTGAACAACCAATTGACCGAACGCACCGATTACGATTCCCCTGAATACTACAAACTGATTGAAGATGTATCGGCTCTGAGCGAAAAATTTTATAGCATCGACCTCACCCACTTCGAAGCCGATGTTGAAAAAACGCTGCTGGGCTTAGGCTTCAAACGCGAAGATTTCCAACGCCCGACCGCCGATTTCAGCGGAGGCTGGCGCATGCGTATCGAGCTGGCAAAAATGTTGCTCAAAAATCCCGATGTGTTGCTGCTCGATGAGCCGACCAACCACCTCGACATCGATTCTATTCAATGGCTGGAGGACTTTCTGGTGGAAAACGGAAAAGCCGTCGTCGTGATTTCGCACGACCGTACTTTTGTCGATAACATCACCACCCGGACAATCGAAGTGACGATGGGACGGATCTATGACTATAAGGTGAATTATTCCAAATACCTCGAACTCCGCAAGGAGCGACGGGCTCAACAGCAAAAAGCCTATGACGAGCAACAAAAAATGATTGCCGAAACGAAAGAATTTATCGAACGGTTCAAAGGCACTTATTCTAAAACACTGCAAGTGCAATCCCGGGTGAAAATGCTTGAAAAACTGGAAATTCTGGAAGTGGACGAAGAAGATACCTCGGCGTTGCGGCTGAAATTTCCGCCCTCGCCCCGTTCCGGCAGCTATCCCGTTATTGCTCAGGAGTTATCCAAACACTACGGTAGCCACGAAGTGTTCAACAACGCCGGATTCACCATCGAACGGGGTGAAAAAGTGGCCTTCGTCGGCAAGAACGGGGAAGGAAAATCCACTCTGGTGAAATGTATCATGGGCGAAATCACCGATTACACCGGAACGCTGACCTTAGGACACAACGTCCAGATCGGTTACTTTGCACAAAATCAGGCTTCGCTGCTCGATGAAAACCTGACCGTATACCAAACGATAGACGATGTCACCCCCAGCGAACTGAAAAGCAACACTAAAAATCTGTTAGGAGCTTTCATGTTCAGCGGCGACGACATCGACAAAAAGGTAAAAGTGCTTTCCGGCGGGGAACGCACGCGTTTGGCCATGATTAAACTATTGTTGCAACCCGTCAATCTGTTGATCCTTGACGAGCCGACCAACCACCTCGACCTGAAAACCAAAGACATCCTGAAAAACGCCCTGACCGATTTCGACGGAACGCTGATCGTCGTATCCCACGACCGCGATTTCCTGAACGGGCTGGTTCATAAAGTGTATGAGTTCGGCAACAAAAAAGTCACCGAACACTTAGAAGACATCAACGGTTTTCTGCGGAAGAAGAAAATGGAGAACCTGCGGGAGATTGAAAGCCGCCTCCAAGCGCCTTGTAAAGATTGACCACAGCCAGCAATTCATCCCGGATGGCATTGTTCAGCCCGATTTGGGCATCGAAATATCCACGTTGTGCGTCGAGCACATCGATATAGCTAATCACTCCGTTGATATACTGCAAGGTTGCCAAATCCATATACGAGCGGGCGGCATTCTCCAGATTCTGTCGCGATTCCCGGATTTCCCGGCTTTTCCGGGAAGTGATCAGGGCATTGTTCACCTCGGTAAACGCATTCAGCACCACTTTTTGGTAATTGTAGGTCTCCTGTTCCTGCACAGCTCTGGCCGCTTTCAATTTTGCCCGGTTTTTCCCCATATTGAAAAGAGGCGACAACAACTCCCCGCCGACAAAGAAATACGGCGATTTCAGGAAATCACTCAACGCATTGCTCTCTAACCCATAATGCCCGGTTAAAGTGAGCTTAGGAAACATATTGGTATAAGCCACCCCCACTTTGGCGTGCGCGGCCTTCAACCGATACTCCGCCTGCCGAATATCCGGACGGCGTTCCAGCAATTCCGACGGCAACCCCACCGGGATAGAATCCGGCAAATGCTGTCCCACGATATGTTTCCCCCGTTCAACCTTTCCGGGATATTGCCCCGTAAGCAAAGAAATTTCATTTTCTTTCAGGCGGATTTTCCGTTCCAATTCGGGCGTCAGGGTTTGCGTACGTGCCAACTCCACCTCTGCCTGCCGCAAGGAAGTTTCAGAGGTCAACCCGCCTTCGAACCTCAGCTTAGCCAGCCGCACCCCTTCCCGGCGCGCCGCCAAAGTCTGATTCACGATCGACAGTTCCTGATCCAGCGCCGTCAGTTCAAAATAAGATTGAGCGACCTGCGCCACCAAACTCAGCTGTAAAGCCCGCCTGCCTTCCACGCTCTGCAAATACTCCGAAATGGCGGCCTGGTTCGCCCAGCGCAACTTTCCCCACAAATCGACCTCCCAGGATAACAAGGCTTTCAGCTCGAACGTATTGTCCGGCGTCTGGTCATGCTCACGGTCTGCATGCACTTTGGCATCCACTTTGGGAAACAAATCCGCCCTGTCCATCCGTTGAAGCGCCATCAACTCCTTCACCCGGGCGACGGCAATCTGCATATCCTGATTATATTCCAGCGTCTTCACGATCAATCGCTGCAACACGGGATCGGTGTATAAATCCCACCAATTCAACGAATCCACCGACACACTGTCCCCCTTTACCCCGGCAATCTGCCCCGGCAGGTTTAATTCCGGACGGGTATATTTTTTCCCAATCTTACAAGACGCCAGCATAAAAACCAGCCCGGCAAAAACAATCCACAGTTTATATTTCGTAACCATAATCCTCAAATTAAAATCTTCTCCATTTTATTGCTCCCATCTTTTCTTTCACTTTATACACCATCACGAAAAAGAAAGGCACTAACACGATTCCCACCGTAATCGCCGCAATCATCCCGAAAAACACCCCGGTCCCGATGGAATGACGGCTGGCAGACCCCGGCCCGGATGCCAGCACCAAAGGCAACATTCCCAAAACAAAAGCAAGTGAAGTCATCAGGATCGGACGGAAACGAAGCGATGCAGCCTGTAAAGCGGCAGTGACGACATCCGTCCCCTTATCCACCTCCAATTTGGCAAACTCCACAATCAGAATCGCATTCTTAGCTGCCAGTCCCACCAAAGTCACCAAACCGATCTGAAAATAAATATCGTTATCGAGCCCGAACACCCAAATTCCCAAATAAGCCCCTAAAGCGGCTACGGGCAAAGACAACAACACTGACACCGGAACAAGCCAGCTTTCATACAAAGCGGCAAGGAACAGGAACACGAACAGGAAAACCAAGGTCATCACCAATCCCATTTGCCCCTCTGCTTTCTTTTCCTGATAAGACAGGCCGCTCCACTCCACTCCGATATTTTCGGGCAGATGCTCTTTGGCAATCTTTTCTATTTCGCTCATAGCCTCACCCGAACTATATCCGGGAGCTGCCGATCCCCTGACCACAGAAGTGTTGAACATATTGAAACGGCGGATATTACCGGGGCCTGTCGTATACCGGGAATCTCCCAATGCGGTAAGTGGCACCATATCCCCGCCGGAAGTGCGGACGAAAAACAGGTTGATATTCTCCCGGTGTGCCCGGTAAGGTGCTTCTGCCTGAATATACACCTTATACACCCGGTTAAACATATTGAAGTCGTTCACATAAACCGATCCGGTATAAGCCTTCATCGTTGAAAATATATCGGACATCGGCACTCCTAAAAATTTCGCTTTGTCGCGGTCTACGTCAAAATAAAGTTGCGGAATCTCTGCCTGCAAAGAAGAAGACAATCCGGTCAGCACCTTACTTTCGGAAGCATATTTCATCAAAGTGTCCACCGCTGTCACCAAATTGTCAAACGATGCGCCTCCCCTGGCTTCCACCTGCAACTCAAAACCACCGGAAGTTCCCAGGCCCGGAATTACGGGAGGTTTGGAAAGATAAATCTTCGCCTCCGGATACTTCTTCAACTCCGCTCTCACCTCCTCCATCACCACATCTACACTCTGCCCGTTTCCTTTACGGTCTTTCCACGGCTTCAAAATCACGGTCAGCTCCGCGCGGGCCTGATTCGTTCCTACCCTGGGACTGGAACCGGTGACATTCTGCACATAGTCCACAGCAGGTTGCTGGGTCAGGTAAGCCACAGCCCGTTCGGTCACCTCCCGTGTCCTTTCAAGCGTAGCCCCTTCCGGCAATTCCAGTTCCACTTTAAAATACCCCTGATCTTCTTCCGGCATAAAACTGCTCGGGACCACTTTATTCAATACGAAAATAAACACCAGCACCATCCCGAATCCCGCAAGCACCCGCCGGGGATTCGCCAAAGCCTTCCCGATAATCCCGGTATATTTCCGATTTCCCGTTGCCAGCCAGTCATTAATCTTCCGGAAAACAAAATTCTTTCTGCCGTGGGCAGGACGTAAAAGCAGGGCGCACATCGCGGGACTCAACGTCAGGGCCACCACTGCCGAAATCAATACCGACACCACAATCGTAATGGCAAACTGCCGATAAAGCAAACCCGTGATCCCTCCTAAAAAACTAACCGGAACAAACACGGCAGCCAGCACCAGCGATGTAGCAATCAAAGCCCCGGTCAATCCCTGCATAGCCTTTTTCGTCGCTTCATACGGCGACAACCCTTCTTTCTCCATATAATTTTCCACAGCCTCCACCACCACGATAGCGTCGTCCACCACAATACCGATCGACAGAATCAATCCCAACAAAGTCAGCAGGTTAAGCGAAAAACCCAGCACCAGCATCACCCCGAACGTACCGATCAGAGAGATAGGCACCGCCACCAGAGGTACCAGCGAAGCACGCCAGTTCTGCAAAGAGAGGAACACCACCAGCACCACCAGAATCAACGCCTCAAACAACGTTTTATACACCTCGTGTATGGATTGTGAAATATAGCTGGTAATATCGAAAGGAATCTCATAATTCAGGCCCTCCGGAAAATTCTTGCTAAGCTCTTCCATCGTCTTCCTCACATTTTCCGCCACTTCCACGGCATTCGCCCCCGGCAGGGTATAAATCCCCAGTACCGCAGCATTCTTTCCGTTCATTCCGCTCTCTGTGGAATAAGACGAAGCCTCCAGCGACACCCGCGCCACATCGCGCAAACGGATGATCGAGCCGTCCGGATTGGCACGCACGACGATTTCTTCAAACTCATTGACCGTAGATAAACGTCCCTGTGTGGTGATCGGAATCGTAATATCCTGTCCGCTGATCGGCTGTTTCCCCAATTCCCCGGCAGCCGATTTCCGATTCTGGGCTTTCCACTGTGGAAAA